>Ga0210027_1000304_pt1 | contig 53338 bp, 37 predicted proteins | sample CryGeymeta201510_FD_183978 | JGI IMG/M metagenome (GOLD analysis project Ga0210027, IMG submission 183978) | Groundwater microbial communities from Crystal Geyser aquifers in Utah, USA - Crystal Geyser metaG 2015-10 (SPAdes) (version 2) | ecosystem: Environmental > Aquatic > Deep subsurface >...
CAAATCACGAGGCGTAAAGAACATTGCGGAAAAAATGCGCCAATTACTTTTGAACACACGGCAATTGCTCGACATACTCAAAATGACCAAAAATAGTTGCAGAGTGGCCTAGAACAAATTTGCCGTGCTGCCTGTCCTTTGTTAACAGTCAGTCTGCAACGATTTATGCATAATCCGGGTAAAAACCTGCGTGTCATCGGCAAGCCTGTACGTTAGGCTTTAAGCCATGCTCAAACCTTCTTTTGTTCACCTTCATACTCATACTGATTTTTCACTGTTAGCCGCTGTGATGAGTGTTCGCGGCATGGTCGAACAGGCGGCAAAAGATCAACAGCCTGCCATCGCACTGACCGATTATGGCAATCTTTTCGGGGCGATTGAGTTTTACAATCAGGCGTTGAAACATGGCATTAAACCCATCATGGGTTGTACCTTTTTTCTCTGTGACGATCACCTGAAACGCGTCAGCGCCGGGCCACGCGGGCCGCAATATGCCCAGATCGTATTGTTGGCGCGAAATAATACCGGCTGGAAAAATCTGCTGAAACTGGTGTCGATTTCCTATCTGGATGGTTTTTATTACAAGCCGCGTATCGACTGTGAACTGCTGAAACGTTACGGGCAGGGTATCATTGCTCTTTCAGGTGGTTCCAATGGTGATATTGAACGCGCCATGCAAAAGGGCAATGTTGAACAGGCCGCCAGTCTGGCCCGGCAATATCGGGATATTTTTGAGCCGGATTCCTTTTTCATTGAATTGCAACGTCACAACAATCCGGCTGAAGATGAACTCAATCATAAAATGATTGCGCTGGCTTATGAAGAGCAAATTCCGCTAGTTGCTGCCAACGATGCTCATTTTTTGAAGCATGATGATGTGGATGCGCTGGAGGCCATGCTGGCCCTGCAAAGCAACCGTACTCTGGATGATATGAAAGGTGGCCAGATCACCCAGGACTATGCCCTGAAATCCACCGCCGATATGGTGGCCTTGTTCGAGGATGTGCCGGAAGCCATCGAAAACACCCTGTATATCGCAGAAAGTTGTAATGTAGATTTGCAATTCGGTCAATATCAGTTGCCCGATTTTCAACCACCTGTTGGCTTGACGCTGCAACAGTTTATGCGTCAGGAGTCGCACAACGGCCTTGCTGATCGCTGGCCCGCCATCCTGCTGGGTACGCCGGATGCCGACAGAAACATCTACGAGAAACGTCTGGATTTCGAGCTGGACGTGATTGAAAACATGGGCTTTCCCGGCTATTTCCTCATCGTTTCCGACTTCATCGGCTGGGCCAAAGAGCAACAAATTCCGGTCGGGCCGGGTCGTGGTTCCGGTGCCGGATCGCTGGTGGCCTATTGTCTGCTGATTACCGACCTTGACCCGATTCGTTATGGCCTGCTGTTTGAACGATTTCTCAACCCTGAACGTATTTCGATGCCCGACTTCGATATCGATTTCTGCATGTCACGCCGTGATGAGGTGATCCGTTACGTCACCAACAAATATGGTGAAGACAAAGTGGCACAGATCATCACCTATGGCTCGATGAAAGCCAAAGCGGTGGTGCGCGACGTCGGCCGCGTCATGGGCATGGATATCGGCAAGGTTAACCAGATTGCCAAACTGATTCCTAATGATCTGAAAATGACGCTGCTTAAAGCACTGGAGCAGGAACCCAAACTGAAAGCGATGGAAAAAGAAGACGATGAAGTCAATCGGCTGTTTCAACTGGCGCATAAGCTTGAGGGTAAACATCGCAATGCCGGTAAACATGCTGCCGGTGTGATTATCAGTAAAGATGCGCTGACTGATACTGCGCCGTTGTTCAAGGTTGCCGGTGAAGATTCCAAGGTTGTGCAATGGGATATGGGTAATGTCGAGAAAGTCGGCCTGATCAAGTTCGACTTTCTGGGTCTGAAAACGCTGACGGTGATTGACCTGGCTTGTCGCCTGATACGATCGCACGCGACGAGCGATGCGGCTAAGCATTTTAAGATTGAAACCATTCCACTGGTTGATACGCCTACTTTCGATTTATTGCAACGTGGCCAGACCAGTGCGGTGTTCCAGGTGGAATCTTCCGGCATGCGTAATCTGCTGACTCGCCTAAAACCGGATTGCTTTGAAGACATCATCGCACTGGTGGCGCTGTATCGGCCCGGTCCGCTGGAATCGGGCATGGTTGATACTTACATCAAATGTAAACACGGCGAGCAGGAAATTGCTTATTTGCTGCCACAACTGAAACCGATCTTGCAGGAAACTAACGGTGTGATTCTGTATCAGGAACAGGTGATGCAAATTGCCCAGGTACTTGCCGGGTATACGCTCGGACAAGCCGATATGCTGCGCCGAGCCATGGGTAAGAAAAAACCCGAAGAAATGCAACAGCAACGTGACATCTTTATGGATGGTGCAAAAAAGCAGGGCATTGATCTGCTTAAGGCTGAACAGATTTTTGACCTGATGGAAAAATTTGCCGGTTATGGTTTTAACAAATCGCATTCTGCCGCCTATGCACTGATTGCCTACCAGACGGCCTACTTAAAAGCTCATTTTCCGCAGGCTTTTATGGCTGCAACGATGTCCTGCGATATGGGTAATGCCGATAAAGTCTGCACCCTGGTTGCCGATTGCAGAGCTATGGATTTGGCGATTCTGGCGCCGGACATCAATGCCTCGGATTGGGAATTTGTGCCTGAATCCAACGCCATCCGTTTCGGCCTTGGTGCTATTAAAGGGGTAGGTGAGGCTATCATCCGCACCATCGTACATGAGCGCGCTGAGCGTGGGCTGTTTGAATCTTTTGAGGACATGGTGATTCGCCTGCCCGAACGCACCCTTAACAAACGCGTCACTGAAGCATTAATCAAAGCCGGTGCGCTTAAATCGCTGGTGCCAAATCAGCATGCCGCTTTACTTGGCTTATCCGATGCACTTGAAGAATCCGTGCGTCGGCGCAAGGAACAACTGAGTCCTCAGTCGGTGCTGTTTGGCGGTGTTGCGGCTCAGACCCAAAGTAAACCCTTGTTTCCGGATTTACCCATGTGGAGCGAAGGTGAAGCCTTACAGCATGAAAGGGATGTGCTGGGCTTTTTTCTTAGCGGTAACCCCTTACAGGAAAAGATTTTCTTCGCTAAAGATCTGGGGAATACCGATATCGCTCATTTGAAAATGCTGGAGCAGGATGCCAGTGTCGTTTTACCCGCCAGCATTTCCGGCATTCGTGAACATCGGGGTAAACGTGGCACGATGGCTTTTTTGCAGATCGATGATTTGAGCGGTTCCTGTGAACTGATCTGCTTTTCAAAACTCTATGCCGAATGCCGCGATCAGATTCACAGCGAAAGGCCGCTGCTGATTGCGGCCACACTGGATCGCTCGAAAGATGAGCCCGTACTGCTGGCCGAGCGTGTGATTTTGCTCGATGAGGTGTTGCCTGAGCTCGTCGGGCGTGTGGATATTTCATGTTCTGAAGATTGTTTGAATTCTTCGACGCTTGAAGCGATGACGCACTGGCTGGCGCAAACGAATCTTGAAATGGAACAGCCAGTCAAAGCACCGGCCTGGCGTTTCGATATCCGACTTGATAATGGCTCCATCGCTCGCATGGAGCGTGCACAAGCGCCTGTCTGGACGCCCGATTTCCATCTTTGGTTACAACAAACCTTTGGTAAAAATGATGTACATGTTCAATGTCGCTCCTGGAAGGTGTAGCTTTCCGGGTCTTGCCGTGAATGTATATTGGCACACTTGTGTGTTTCACTTTGTTAAGCCGAACAGGAGTAGGTTATGGCCCGTAGCTACCTTGAATTTGAAAGACCCATTGCTGAGCTCTCGGAAAAGATTGCAGAGCTTTCGCTTATGGGCAGTGATTCAGGAGTTAATATTGCCGAAGAGATCGAGCGTTTATCGCACAAGCGTGATCAGCTGATGGAAAGAATCTATGCCAAAGCAACGCGTCATCAGATTGCTCAGCTTTCCCGACATCCTGACCGTCCGAACTTTCTCGACTATGTATCACTGATCTTTGATGATTTTCAGGAGCTGCATGGTGATCGTGCTTTTGCCGATGATGCCGCCATTGTTGGTGGGCCGGCACGTTTCAGGGATCTGTCCGTAATGATTATCGGCCATCAGAAGGGACGTGATACCAAAGAAAAAATCCAGCGCAATTTCGGCATGGCCCGCCCGGAAGGCTATCGCAAAGCACTGCGCCTGTTTCATCTGGCTGAGCGCTTTGATATGCCGGTGTTAACGTTTATCGATACCGCTGGAGCATGGCCGGGCATTGACGCGGAAGAGCGTGGTCAAAGTGAGGCGATTGCCCGCAATCTAATGGAGCTGGCAGTGCTCAAAGTGCCGGTGATTGCCACGGTGATCGGTGAAGGTGGCTCCGGTGGTGCGCTGGCAATCGGTGTCGGTGACCGTTTGTTAATGCAACAGTTCACCACCTATTCGGTTATCTCGCCCGAAGGCTGTGCAGCAATTCTCTGGCGTGATCGCAAATTCGCCGAGCAGGCGGCCGAGGCATTACAACCTACGGTGAATGATCTTATGAAACATGGTTTTATCGATGGCATGATCCCGGAACCTAAAGATGGTGCACATCGTGATCCTAAACTGGCGGCTGAAATGATGTCAGATGTTCTTTATCAGCATCTGAGTGCACTTTTAAAGGTTCCTCAGCATACCCTGCTGGCGCAACGTCAGAGCAGGCTCAGAAAGCTGGGTGCATTTGGCGACCAGTAAGGTCATGATGCGCATTTATTCGGCTGCTCCTTGTCGCATGCTGTTTCCATGCGTATGCTTCGCCGCCCACAAAAGTGATTGTGCTGCAAACGTCCGGTGCCCTGATTTATTGACACCTGTGCAGCCAGAGCTTTTTTGATATTCGGAGAGATGTCTGAGTGGTTGAAGGAGCACGCCTGGAAAGCGTGTGTACGTGAAAACGTACCGAGGGTTCGAATCCCTCTCTCTCCGCCAGTTGCTAGCCGGGTCGGGCTCCGCACGGTAAAATCCCGTGAACCCCGTCAGGTCCGGAAGGAAGCAGCGGCAGCGGGCATTTTGCGCGTTGCGGTTACGTCCGGCCCGGTTGGCATTCATTTTCCCCCTCATCCGGGGCCTCGTTAATGGTTATTAATCGTTATATTCTGAAAGCCTGGGCCTGGCCGTTTTTCGGCAGCCTGCTGGCTATTACCGGCGTACTTTTGCTCAGTCGGGCTTTGAAAGTGCTCGGTATTCTTGCCGAAAAGGGCGCAATTGACTGGGGTATTATGAGTTCGCTTCTGATGTCGGTTGTTCCTTACTTCCTCATGCTGACTGTTCCCATCGCTTTTTTCTTTGCTTCGATGAAAATGTTACTGCATTTGCAACAGAACAGTGAACTGGATGCGTTGCGAGCTTCCGGAATTTCATATTTTCAGATTCTTAAACCGGTATTTCTGGTGTCTGTTATTGTTATGCTCCTGCTTGTATTCACCGCCCTGGAATGGATGCCTCGCGGCCAGCTGACTTTTCAATCCTTACTGGTGGCGGTACAGCAGACCAAATCTGCGCCGGGCTTTGATCCTAAACGATTCACGCGTGATCTTGATGGTTTCACCATCTACATCGATGGCAAGGATAATGCAGGTGTGATGCATGGCATGATGCTTGAAGATCATCGCGCTGATGTGGATGTCATTTATCTGGCCGAAACAGCCGAAATCAAACGCGACCACTCCATCTTGAATCTTACCCTTCATCATGGAACCCGCCTTGAGGGTGGAAATGATTTTCTGCGTTCGCTGGCTTTTGATGAGTATGTTGTGAGTATGGATATTAATGCATTGGGCATCATGAATATCCCGGAATGGCAGAATCGTGTGTTTGAAATGCCGAGTGGTGAGCTTTTCGATGCCATCAAAGCCGGCCGGAATGATGCTCTCATCGAACTGAACTGGCGCATTCTGATGGTGTTCGGCCTGTTCACCTTATTTCTGTTTGTACTGCCGTTTTCCCTTACGCCAAAACGCTCAGGCAGCACCGGAGCATATTTGTTCGGCATCGCCCTGATGCTGGCCATGTACAACATGCAGATCAGTTTGCATCAGCAGGTCGCATCCGGACAATTCGGCTGGTACTGGATGTGGTTTGGTCAAATTGCACTTTCGCTGTTCGGCGCTTATCTATCCTGGCGCGCCAGCCAGGATCGACTTCTGTTTTCCGCCTTATGGTTCATCGGCATGCCGCAAAAGCTCAGAGCATGGCTATTTGTGAGACCTTCGAAGAGCTAGTCCTTAATAATTGGTAACTATTCAGCAAAATAAAGCTTGACAGGGTTTTTGGTTAAAAGTACCTGTTTTCGAGGCCGGTAGCCTATCCTTCAGGAACGCATTTGTACGTCACCCCAATGGTTGCCAGTGTATTTTTGCACTGCTTTTCTCGACATGCTACCGTCAAAATATTCAGATTAACCTGCGTCGATTCTGTGGCCAAAAAATCGATTCTGAAAAGCTGTGTTATGATTCCCCCATGAGCAACATAGAGATTAAACAGTCCATTCAAGCAGCCCGTGAGCTGCTTGGTAAAGAGAAAGGTCTATCCCCTGCTTTCAGGGCAGCTATGAGTGTGATGTTTGTGGCGGTGTCCATACTGCTTGAGCGACTGAACCTCAACAGCAAGAACAGTAGCAATCCACCTTCATCTGACCCAAATCGCGAGAAGAAGAAAAGAAAGAGTAGTGGCCTCAAGCGTGGCGGGCAGCAAGGCCATGTCGGCACCACTTTGAAACAAGTGGATGATGCCGATGAGATCGAAGAAATCCTTATCGACAGAAGCACTCTGCCAGCCAAGTCGTTTACCCATGTCGGTTTTGAACGACGGCAAGTTGTGGATATTGATATTCGACGTGTTGTTACCGAATACCGGGCTGAGGTATTGAAAGATGAGAATGGCAAACGTTATGTTGCACCCTTTCCTGAAGGGGTAACGCGTCCCGTGCAATATGGCAACGGTATCAAGGCTCATGCGGTTTACCTGTCGTATTTTCAGCTATTGCCTTATGCACGCATCGAAGATTATTTTCGTGATCAGTTACAGATACCCATCAGCAGCGGCACCATTTGCAACTTCAATCAGGATGCCAGCAAACGACTGGAACCCTTTGAAACATGGTTGACCGGAGCACTGACCAAATCATCCGTATTGCATGCAGATGAGACAGGCATCAACGTTGACGGCAAACGGCACTGGTTGCATTGCAACAGCAATCGTTCGCTGACGTATTATTACCCGCATACGAAGCGCGGCAAAGAGGCCATGGATGAAATGGGCGTGTTGCCGCACTTCTCCGGTGTTCTCTGTCATGACCACTGGAAACCATACTATCGTTATGAGTGCAGTCATGCCTTATGCAATGCTCATCATCTCAGAGAGTTGGAACGAGCATGGGAGCAGGATAAACAACAGTGGGCGAAACAGATGCAGAAACTGCTATGTGAGATGAACGATGCTGTCCATGATGCAGGTGGCTCTTTACCGACTGAAGCAGGTGATGCATTCAGAAAGCGATACAGGGCACTATTACTTGAAGCTGATACTGAATGCCCGCCTCCGGATGACGGAAAACGAAAGGGGCAAAGGGGTAGGCTGAAGCGATCAAAATCAAGAAATCTACTGGAACGCTTGAGAGATTTTGAGGATGACGTATTGCGTTTTATGGATATGCCAGAGGTTCCTTTCACCAACAATCAGGGTGAAAATGATCTGCGTATGACCAAGGTACAGCAGAAAATATCGGGATGCTTTCGTTCAATCGATGGTGCTACAGCATTTTGTCGATGCAGAAGCTATCTATCCACCTGCCGCAAACAGGGACTCTCTTCCAGTGAGGCTCTGCGTCTTTTGTTTGAAGGTGATAATCCCGCTTTTATGATGGATGCTGAATAGTTACTTTACATGAAAAATAAGGAACAGTTCCCATGTTAAGGCTATCGTGTCGTATTCTTTATTGCGCCTGCCTGCTGGCGATGGCTTTTGCTCTTCCGGTTGATGATGCCAATGCCAAAGTCAACCGGGTGACGGGTGATTATTCGGAACAGCATATCGACCTGAGCGTGCAGGCTCCCGGTGGTGAGATATCGGTGCTGCGCTATTACCTGCGTGGCCGGCTTCAACGACCAGTGGGAGCCGCTGGATCTGGGTACGCCGGATAACACCGGTCTGATTCGTTCGATGCTGCGCGATGGTAATACCTTCACCAATCTGAGCGTGCTGCCCGACCTTTATGTGAAAGATGAGAATGAAACCATTTCGCGCACTGCCACCGGCTATCACTGGAAGGATCGCGCCAGTGGCGACTGGGTGGATTATGATGCTTCTGGCCGCTTTACTGCATCCGGGCATCTGAATATCACCGTGGCCCACTCACTGTATGATCCCTATGGCAAGCTGACCGGTATCCTCGATGCGCGTGGGCGGCAGGTGTTGTGGTACAGCTATAGCGGCAACAACATCAGTTCGGTTCATGATGCCGCTAACCGCAGCGTCAGCTATCAATATGATGCAGCAGGGCGCATCACCACCTTCACCGATGTACTCGGCCATGCATGGCACTATCAGTACAATACAAAAGGCTATCTGGTGAAGCGCACCGATCCGCTGGGGCGCACCCTGAGCATCATCTATGCCGCCGATGGAAAAACCGCCAGCGTTAAAGATCAGGACGGCATCGGCGCAAGTTACCAGTTCAGTTTTGATGACAAGACCAGAGAATATTACATGAAAGAGGCCTCATCCGGGCAGGTGCGAGAATACTGGTACAGCAGCGGCTATCATTTGTTGCGTCGCAAGGTCAACGGGCAACCTGCTTACACAGTTCAGGGAACAACGGGCAAGAACATTCAGCAGATCACCGATGCTTCCGGTCACACGGTGACCGAGGAGTACGACGACAGCAACAATGTGATCAAGCGTACCTATGCCGATGGCACAACGCAGCATTACACCTGGCATCAGGATTACGACCTGCCACTAAGCGAGACCAACGAGAATGGCATCACCACCAGATTCACGTACGATGCTTATGCTAACCTGATCAGCAAAACCGAGGCGGATAGAACGCCACTGGCACGCTCTACGGACTACAGCTATGACGCGTATGGTCAACTGATCAGCACCACTCGTGCCGGAATCACCACCAGCTTCACCTATGACCCTTACGGCAACCGGCAAAGCACCACCGATGCGCTGGGCAATATCACGAGCTTCACTTACGACATGCTTGGCAATCCATTAACCATCACCGATGCGCTGGAAAATGTATGGCGCAGCGAATACGATGCCGCAGGCAACCTGCTCAAGCGGATTGATCCGCAAGGCCATGCCACCACCTACGCCTATGATGCCGCCAGCCGTCGCATCAGCGAAACCGATGCCAACGGCAACATCACCACCTACGCTTATGATAATCAGGATCGATTAACCACCATCACCGATGCGGCAGGCGGTATCACACGCATGGAATACGATAAGTCAGGCAATATGATCCGCCAGACCGATGGGGAAGGTCACGCCACCACCTTCGCCTACGATGCCATGGGCCGCATGACCACGGTGACTGACGGCAACGGCAATGTTATCCGCACCCTTTTCAACGGTGCGGGCTATCAACCGCAGCAGATGATTTATCCCACATTCACGCGCAGCATGGGCTATGATCTGCGCAATCGACTGGTTGCTTCAATCGATCAGCTGGACGCATCCACCAATCGCACGGTAAGGTACGGCTATGATCTGGCAGGCAATCGCATATCCACCACCGACCCGGCAGGGCGCATCACCCGTTATGCCTACGATGCGCAGGGCAGGCTGACTACGGTGACCGATCCGGCAGGCGGCGTCACAGCCTACACCTACGATGCGCAGGACAATCTGCTCAAAGTGACCGATGCCAACGGCCACGATGCTTTCCGCTATGAGTACGACAACGCCGGTCGCAAGACCAAGGAGCTGCGCCCCATGGGCCAGTTCTCCAGCTTTGCTTACGACATGCTCGGTCGCCTGACCGGCAAAACCGATGCCCTGAACCACACCATCAGCTACGACTACAGCCCCTCCGGTCGCCTGCTGGCGATCCACTATCCGGCGGCAAACGGCATTCCGGCCAAAGATGTCAGCTTCAGTTACGATGCCAACGGCAACCGGACCGCCTACAACGATGGCACCACTAGCGGCGCTTACACCTACGACACCAACAACCAAAAACTCACCGATGCCGTCAACTACGGCGCATTCACCCTCTCATCCAGCTACGCTTACGACAAAACCGGTCGCAAGACGAGCTTCACCGGCCCGGATGGTGCGACCATCACCTACGCCTACGATACAGGCAATCTGCTAAAGAGCATCAACATCCCCGGTCAGGGACTGATCGACTATTACAGCTACAACTGGGTAGCGCCAAGCAAAGTCATCCTGCCCGGCGGCAGCACAAAGAACTACGCCTACGACGGCCTGCTGCGGGTGACCGACATCCACATGCAGGACGCCTATGCCAACACGCTGATGCATTACAGCTATGCCTACGACAACGTTGGCAACATCACCCTGAAGAGCACCGAGCACGGCCAGTATCTCTATGGCTACGACACGCTGGATCGGCTGGTCAGCGCCAACTATCCCACGCAAGCCAACGAAGCCTTTGCTTACGACAAGGTGGGTAACCGCATCGTGCACAACAATGATGTGCAGAATCCGTGGAGCTACAATGCCAACAACGAGCTGCTCTCACGTCCCAACGTCAGCTACACCTACGATGCCAACGGTAGCCAGATACAGAAGACCGAGAACGGCGTCACCTCCGATTACCTCTACAACGGCAATAACCGCCTGACCCAGATCAGGCAGGGCACAACGACTATCGCCGATTACGATTACGACCCCTTCGGCAGACGCCTGAGCAAGACGGTGAACGGCATAACCTCTTACTTCAAATACAGTGATGAGGGCCTGACCGCCGAAGCCGACAGCACCGGCAAGATCACGCAGAGCTACGGTTACAAACCAAACAGCACCTGGGGCACCGACCCGCTCTACATGAGTATTAATGGCGCTTACCACTTCTACCTGAACGACCACCTCGGCACGCCGCAGCAACTGGCAACCACAATAGGAAGCCAAAGCTGGGCTGCCATCTACGAAGCCTTCGGTAAGGCCACCGTTACCGCATCAAGCGTAACCAGCAATCTCCGGTTTCCAGGGCAATATGAAGATGCTAAATCAGGGTATCACTACAACTTATTTAGGATTTATGACAATGGCACAGGGGGATATATCAAGACTGATCCGATTGGAATGAAGGGTGGTATGAATTTGTATTTATACGCAAATTCAAATCCGCTTGTCTATATGGATTCCCTTGGGCTGTTTGATGATGGTAGAAATAATCTAGGAGTTTTCAATCCCTTGGGGCATAGTGATTTTTACGGTGGCGATAGATTTGATTATGTAAAGGAAGATTATGGTCTAACATCTCCTTTTACTCTCAATCCATTTATTCTTCAGTTGCATTTTAGAAATGTTGATGATGTAGAAAAGGATCTAGCATATGCTGTCAAGTATTGCAGCAAAGATTATTTTGAAAGGTTAATGCATCAAGGACAAGATTACTTTTCACACTATCGTAATGGTTATCGTTGGTATACCGCTGGCCATTTGTTTGCCGGTCACACGCCGGATAGAGGTTTTAAGGCGCAATTAATTGATTGGTTTGATGCACAGCGCTGGACAATGGGTTGGGTGGAACAATGGGATAAAAACAATTGTGATTGCAAATATATAACCTCTCGATTTATGTGGTAAGGTATAAAATTGTAAGAACAAACTTCTAGATACTAGTGGCTCTCTTAGTAGTTTGTTTTGATAAAATTTTAATTTATTAGAGCGAAGGATTATTATCAATGGGCGGACTCAAAGTATAAGTGCAACAGCGATTGAGGTTAAATTGCTGGGAAAAATCAAATTTGGCTGAATCACCGTACAACTGGTTGATTTTTCCCGTTACATCCGGATGCGATGCGCGGTATTTCTCAATGCGGGCACCGGACATTTTCTTTTGCACCATGTGGTCTTCACCATCGGCCAAAGAAAATTCAGTGTCCATTTCCGGTTTGAGGTCGAGGGTGAAAATCCGGCAGTCGGCAGGTGTCGAAAATGCCAGGTTCAGGGAAGTACGCCCATCAAATGTGCCGATTTCAAGAATGTTGCTGCGGCATCACACTGGCTGGCAATGGCACTGATCGCACCCAGTTCACTGATGCGGATATTGCCGTTGACCTTATCATGATCCCATATTCTGACTAATCTGCGATCACAACATTGCCGCCATGAAATCGTTGGCAGGGTAACTTGTTGCAGCAGTCAGCCTTCTTTACCACGGATTTTACGTGAAAACCGCCGCCATTTTCTGGATAAACCGGATAGCGGGAGATAGATCCAGACACCGAAGAAACCGTAGAAGTATTCCTTCATGATTGATGTCCTCCTGACACTTTCGTGATGTAATTTTTCCTGCAATACTGGCATGAGAGAGTGATTTCACCATGCTCATCGGCCAGCTCGTGTAATTGGTCCTGCGAAAATGATTGCAGCGAAGCCATGATGGAATCGGCATTACACATGCACTGATAATTGTAACTGTCTTCACCGAGCATCTGGCAGTCAGCTGATTCCAGCATCTTCAGAATATTCTCGCGTCCGGCTTCGGCAAGCATGGTATTATCAATAGCAGCCATGGCCGTCAGCGCCTGCATCCACAACTCATCACTGCAATCGGGCATGGCTTCGATCAACAGTGCACGATGACCACTGAGGGCCAGGTCGGCACGGATCTGCGTTGATTGGTGCAGATAATGAACAATATGATCAGCAATAAAATCTGAAGCATGTTCAATCGTTGAAATATACGGGGAGCTGAAACCCAGATCGCGCACGGTGGACGTTAACACCGGACTACCCATCCAGGAGGACAAAAGAGCATCATCACCCTGTCTGAGTTGTGCATCCTGATTCCAGTTAAGGTAACCGCGAACCATGCCAGGACGTGTTTCTGCCTGCATGCGGACAATCGGGGCAGTCATGCGGGTTGCATCCAGTTGCAGTACCTGCCGGACACCGCCTTTGCTGATGCTGAGCAGCGACATGGAGGCCATCAGCACCTGACCGAACAATGTCGCCGGTATACCTTCCAGTCCGTGAATACGATTGGCTTCTCTGATCAGAGGGGCAGCTTCAATAAGTACGCCGCGCACATGACATGCTTTGAGCAGAAAGCGACTTAGCGTGGCGGTATGTTGAGGGGGGTTGGCAGTGTCTTCCGCTACATCGGTTGTGCTCACAGTTTGAGCATCCATTGGCGAATGGCGGGCAAATCGGCAAAGGCCAGCATGGCACCGGCTTCGATCAGTTCATCGGACGTAAAAGAGTGACAGACGCCAACAGCTGTAGTTGAAGCGTTTACGGCGGCTTTCATGTCGGCAATGCCATCACCGATCATCAGGGCGTGTTCAGGACTTACTTGCAGCGCTTCACAAGCCAGATAAATGGTATGCGGATCAGGCTTTTGCCGACGCTGCGGCGTCAGGCCGATGATGCTGCCGAAATAATCGGTCCAGCCCAGATGTGCCAGTTGCTGGTCGGCTCTGATTTGCGATTTGCTGGTGACAATGGCCAGCTTGAGACCTTGCTGGTGTAGCATTTCGAGCATCTCAGTAGCTTCTGCCATTGGCGTAACATCGAATAATTTTTCATCATGAAATTCGAGGAAGCGTTTTCCTGCCTCTTCGCGTCGATCACCAAACAGAGAAATCATACTGCATTCACCGCGTCCGGTATGCCGCTGAATGGCTACCTCATCCATCGGTTCAAGTCCGAATTCGATCAGCGTTTTATTCAGCGCATAGGTGATCGGGGCAAAACCATCAAGCAGGGTGCCATCCAGATCGAACAGCACAGCTTTCCACGGCATCGGGGATGTCTTTGTTGTGCCGACTGTCATGCTTGCATGGCTTCCATGTCGGCCAGCATCCATGAGCGCAACTGCATCGCCATAGGGCCGGGAAGACCATCGCCGACGGCCTGACCGTTGACCAGCGTGATCGGCATAATGGCATTGGTGGTGCTGCTCATCATGCATTCGCTCAGGCCGGGTTCATCCAGTCGCCATGCACGCTCTTCGACCGGAATGTTGCAGGCTTTGGCTGCTTTAAGCGCCATGCTGCGGGTGATGCCACCGAGTACCTGATGATCCAGCGGGTGAGTAACCAGCGTATCGCCGATGGTGGCGAAAATATTAGTGGAGCATCCCTCCAGTGCATGCCCCTGTTCATCCAGCCAGATCGCTTCTTCGGCGCCGCGACTGGCGGCTTCCTGTTTGCCCAGAACGCTGGCGAGCAGGGCGATGGATTTGATGTCGCAGCGTTTCCAGCGGATATCCTGCAAGGTGATGGCACTGGCACCCTGGGCAACTTTGGTGTCGGGAGGAATTGGCAGCTGACGCGAGGTGATGACCACTGTTGGAACCAAACCCGGAGGTGGCAGATGCGTGCGCGCTGATGCACCACGGGTGATCTGAATGTAGATCATCGCATTGCGGAAAGGATTCCGTTTGTAGACTTCTTGAACCAGATCGGACAACGCTGCCTGCGACATCGGCAGGATGATGTTAATTTCGCGGCATGATCGATCAAGACGCTCCAGATGCGGTTCAATATCGAGAAAAAAGCCATTGAAGCAGGCTACGACTTCATAAATACCATCGGCAAATTGAAAGCCACGGTCTTCAATATGCACAGTGGCTGATTCCATCGGCAGGAATTCGCCATTGACATAGGCAATCAGGGATTCACTCATTGGGATACCTCGTTTTGTTCAGTTACAACGTCAGGGGGAGAAATCATCAGGCGTACGCGATCCCATTGTTTGCCAAACCATGATGCCTCTTCCACCGGATTGGCGGCAATCATCGGGATCGTATTCAGCAGCAGCGGTGATGCATCGCTGCCGGATGATTTGAGCAGCGCTTCAACGCTGCCGATTTCACTGTCTTGTTGAATGGGTGCATGCAGTGGAGCCGGATATTGCAGGTGGAATACCACATTATTTTGCATGCCGACCGGTGCTGTAACAAAGACCTGTTCGGCCGGTTTTAACCAAACGTGGTCTTCCTTACCTTCAAATACCTGTACTTTTCTGCGGATATCACGCTCGGCCGGTTGTAGTGTAACAAAATTACGGAAACCATGCGTTAGCAATACCCGTGATTGCTGGGCGCGTTCCTTGTCGGAGTCTGTGCCGAATACCGCTGAAACAAAGCGCGTATTATTTTTCTCTGCCGATGCGACAAGGCAGAAACCCGCTTCCTGCGTATGACCGGTTTTCAGACCATCAGCTTCGGGCATACTCCACAATAAACGATTGCGGTTGGGTTGGGTGCGTCCATCGTAGGAATATTCGCGTTCAGCGAAAACGGTATAGCGGTCCGGAAAATCGCGCCACAGTGCAGCGGCCAGAATAGCCATATCTTTGGCTGAACTGTAATGACCTTCAGCCGGAAAGCCGCTGGCATTGACGAAATGTGAGTGTGTCATACCCAAAGCCTCGGCTTTTTGATTCATACGTCCGGCAAAGGCTTCTTCACTACCGGCAATATGTTCGGCCATGGCAATACAGGCATCATTACCGGAGAGGGTTGCAATACCGTGAATCAGATCGCCGACGATCGGTTTCATGCGCGGCTCAAGGAACATCGTGCTGCCACCAATTTTCCAGGCTTTCTTACTGACATTCACCTGAGCATCCGCTTTCAGGCGACCCAGCTTCAAGTCCTCGAAAATCAGATAAAGCGTCATTAATTTGGTCAGGCTGGCAGGGGGTAGTTGCTGCTCGGCATTGCTCTCGGCCAGAATCTGTTTCGAGCGTGCATCCATCAGAATCCATGATTTGGCGTTGACGGTCGGTGCAGTGGGCCAGTCGCTGGCCCGGGCAATGCCGGTGACATCCATCATGATGAATTGGATCGCCAACACCATGAGCATGCCGGAAAGGCGAATCCATGATGTTGAAATGTGAGTGTTCATAACCAGTCTCCTTCCGGCTCTGCAGTCCATTCCATGGTTTCAGGAAGGGCCGGGGTGTGAATTTTTAAAGCGTATGCATGCAGCATCAGACGCGAATGTCGTTTACCGCCATAGCGGCTATCGCCAAGAATGGGGCATCCTAGGGCCTGAAGATGAACACGCAATTGATGAGTTCGTCCGGTATGCGGAATTAATTCAAGCAATGCCCGATCCTCCAGCCGTTGGCGTACCATGGCGGTGGTGCTGCAAGCGCGGGATAATGGCCCGTTTTCCGGGTCGGTATGATAACGCCCCAGTGTGTCGCGCTGTTTGCTGATGGCCAGCTCGATGTTCTGTTCATCCCATGATGGTGCGGGAGATACCCAGGCCAGATAGCGCTTTTGTACATGTGAATGCCAATGCTGTTGCAAATGTTGCAATTGCGCCGGGTGTTCACTGAACAGCATCAGGCCTGATGTGCCACGATCCAGCCGATGCACAGGTCGCAGGTATTTGGCCCGTAAGGGTGGTATGGCGAGAAAACGTGCCAGTTCATCGGGCAGGGTTCCTTTGCTGCGGTGTAGCGCTTCCTGTGCATATTGGCCGCTGCGTTTGTGAATCAGGTAAAGCCCGTTTTGTTGCCAGAGCAGTTGTTCCTCGCCGACAAACGGAATGAGTACCTCTTCGTCGAGCGTCAGGATGCGCAGTTTTTCTCGGCCTTTGAGCATGCGTCCGGCTGTGCGACAGCGCTGGTTGTTGATATAAACGCCACCGTCATCAATAGCCTGACGGATACGCCGGCGTGAAAGTGGCGTGAATTCAGCCAGCGCCTTGTCGAGACGGATGCTGGTGGATGGTTTTATGGTGATGATGTAATCAAGCATGGGTCAATTCGAGTGCAGCCAGTACCTCGTCGTGATTGTGGCAGTAGGTGAATGTCTTAAAACTGTGATCCACCGACATCACCAGTGATTGTTGCAGTTGCGCCATAACGGGCTCCCATAAGTTTCCATAGATCACCAGCGGACGCGCTTGCAGGGTTTGAATCGCCAGTAAATCCCAGGTCATGGCTAATTCAGCCAGTGTGCCTAAACCACCCGGTAACACAAGATAGGCATCGGCCTGCTCAATCAAATGCTGCATGCGGGTGAAAAAGTTATGCGCCCGAATTTCTTCGCTGAGCGTGTTGTCTGGCGGGGTGGGGAACTGTTGCAGCGTGATTCCGTGAACTTCACCACCGGCCGCAGTGATGCCCTGAGAAAAAGCCGCCATCATGCCCTGATGGCCACCGGTCAGGCCATTCCAACCGAGTGCTCCGAGCTTTTGTGATAAGGTTTGAACGTCGGCAAACAGCGGATCATTCGCTGTAATACGCGATGATCCGAAGGCCGTTAAAAAAGGGCGTGTATGGCGCATTAGCGGATAATTACCACGCTACCTTTATGGCCGAGGCGTTCGAGTTCGATGACAGTGTTTTCTACCGTGCCAACGTCATCGAAGGGGCCGATTTGTACGCGATACCAGGCAGGCATACCTGCCGCAGGTGGCTGGATATGAGCATTGGCAAAATCGTTCCGAATGCGCTCCTGCATGTTTTTGGCGTTGATGTACGAAGAAAATGCGCCAACCTGAATATAAATGCGGCCCATGTTTGATGAGGTCGTAGTGCTGCCCGTTGTCACCTGAACCGGCGCAGAAGCTCGCACAGGCGGTGTGGTGATGACCGGATCTGCCGCTTGGACAGGGGCGGCTGTATTGGCTGCTACGGCTTGACTGTCACTGCCTTCCAGCGCCTGCACGCGAACGCGGGCGGTGCCCTGTTTATCATAAGCAAGGGCATTGGCGGCGGCGTAGGACAGATCGATAATGCGGCTTTTAACGAAAGGGCCGCGATCGTTGACGCGCACGATGATCTGTCGGCCATTCTCCAGATTGGTTACACGTACCATGGTTGGCAGGGGTAAGGTGGTGTGTGCAGCCGACATTGCATGCATATCGTAGCGCTCTCCGTTGGCGGTCAGTTTGCCGTGAAAATCTGGCCCATACCACGAGGCTACGCCTGTTTGATCGTATCCACTGGCACTTTGCAGGGGGTAATACCATTTACCGGCAATCTGATAAGGATTACCTGTTTTCTTAGGTTCGGCGGTGTCCTGGGCAGGCGCTTTTGGCGGCACCGGAAAGTTTTTGCTCACCTGCTTAACACAGCCGCCCAGCATGCCGAATGCAGGCAGACTCAGTGTCAGTAAAATCGGAATCAGCTTGTTTTGCATTGTGCGCATCCCATTTTTTCCGCCAGTTCATTAACCGCCATGGCATAGTTATATGAGCGGTTCCAGCGGGTGATGACATAAAAATTGTAATGAACCAGCGCCATCTGATCACCTTTATCAGTTTTCATGTTAATGATGGTCACTTTATCATCATCTTTCCACATCGGCAGCGCGGTATTGCGTAGCGTTTTGCTGTGCTGGCGCAGTGATGCCAGCGATTGCCAGTCTTTCAGTCCGAGTTCGGCCTGGGCTTTAAGGGCGGGAATCAGCGGTAACCAGTGTGCTACCGGGCGCGTGTGATCCCAGCCATGGCGTTGAAAATAATGCGCGACACTGTGAATGATATCATCAGGTGAGTTCCAGACATCACGTTTACCATCTTTATCAGCATCGACGGCATAAGCCCGATACGATGACGGGATGAATTGCGTCGTCCCGAAAGCTCCGGCGTAAGAGCCCTTGAAATCTTTGGCTTCCAGGCCTTCTTCATCACACAGCATCAATAGCTCTGCCAGTTCATTGCGGAAGAATTCAGCGCGACGCGGATAGCCGGTGCTCAGCGTGAATAAGGAGTCGACGACACGATCTTTGCCATGGTGTTGGCCGAAGTGCGATTCCATGCCGAGAATCGCGGTGATGACTTCCTTTTGCAGGCCATAGGCATCAAAGGCACGCTTGAACACTTCGGTATGCGTTTGCATGTAATCTGCACCGAGTGTTGCCAGTTTATCATGCACAAATAAGGGCCGATATTCGGCGTAGCTGCGACTTTCATAGGGGCGCGTGATACGCTCGATAATGGTGGCATCGTATTGCGCATGGGTGATCAGGTCGCGAATCCACTTTGCATCAAGCTTTGTTTTCTCGATCAGCCACTGAATCAGGGCTTCGCGATCCTTATCAGAAACAGTTGATCCGGTTTCAGCCGCCCAAAGCGTATAAGCCGAAGTCAGGCTCATGCCTGCCAAAGTGGCCGCCGCTACAGCCAGACTGCCTTTAAGCATGGTTCTTCGATGGATGTCTGGATGGGTTTCGGGGGTGTTAGGTTCAGAAAAAGAAGTCATGGGCGAAGCATAACCGGGCCTTTTGCATTCTCCAGTGTAAATGATGCACTCGGCAGCGGAATGGCAATTATTTAGTCCATATCTTTCATGTGGTGGATGACAACTATAATTTGTAGGTTCATCGTTTCCGCTGGGGTTAATAATTTTGTTGGGGTTACTCGAAGCCGATGCTTCAAGCTGGAATAGATATCAAAACCTTTCATTTCGATATAACGAGGTATGTGAATCGTCAAAAAAGATCAGTCGGCCACCTGTTTCAAGGTCGATATGAGGCTATCCTGGTGGATGCAGATAGTTGTCTGCTTGAGCTTAGCACTGGAGACAAAGCCTCTTGAATTTATTTTGTGGGAATATTTTACTGGATCACTACACACGCTTTTTTTAACATGGGTTGCGTTCTAACGTTCATTGTATTAAAAAAAAGCAGGGCTGCTCCACACCAATCATCAGGTCTCGGTAAATCGTGAAATGAATCGTTGATAATTTCAGGTGCTATGGTGTTGTGTTTGCTATGTTGAAATTATGGTTTTATCCTTGCTGTGGATAAACATGGGTTTAGTGAGATGTCGGGAGGAAATATGACAGCAATACTTAGTGTTTTTGCGGCTCTTGTGATTGTGTTGGTTTGGGCTGTTATGATTTATAACGCTCTGGTTAAACTGAAAAATCGCTACTTGAATGCATTTTCACAAATCGATGTGCAATTGACCCGTCGATATGAACTGATTCCTAATCTGGTGGAAACAGCCAAGGCTTATCTGAAACATGAAAGCGAAACGCTGCAACGTGTCATCGAAGCCAGAAACACGGCTGTGGCGGCGATGAAAACGGCAGGCAAGCATCCGGGAGATCCTACTTCGATGCGCGCACTGGCCGGGGCAGAAGCGGGTCTTGGTGGTGCATTGATGAGTCTGAATGCCGTTATGGAAAATTACCCGGATCTGAAAGCCAATCAAACGATTGCACAACTCTCGGAAGAGTTAACCTCTACAGAAAACAGAGTTGCATTTGCCAGGCAGTCATACAATGACGAAGTGATGGCATACAATACGCAACGTCAGAGTTTTCCGGATGTGTTGCTGGCGGGCGTGTTCGGTTTTTCTGATGCGAGTTTGCTTGAAATTCCGGACGTTAAGGCTAAGGAGCCTGTTCGCGTTTCATTCTGAAATTCAGCTTTATTTTCATTAAACCATAAGATTCAGTTTGAACTTTTTTCATCATCAGGCATTAGCACGAAAGCAGACACGTTTGCTGATCGTAGCCTATATGCTGACGGTATTAGCGGTGATTATGGGTGTTTATGTGGCCTGCTACGCTGCTATTCTTTGGTCTAATCCCGATAATTATGAAAATATGCCATTCTGGAATAGTATCTGGTTGGCCTATGTCGGTGGTGTAACGGCACTGATTATTCTTAGCGGTAGTATTTATAAGATTTGGGAGCTTCGTCGCGGCGGTGGGGCAGGCGTGGCTGAGATGTTTGGCGGCAAACGTGTTCCTCCCAATACTGAAGATCTGTTACAGCGGCGCTTACTGAATGTGGTGGAGGAAATGGCGATTGCTTCCGGTATGCCTGTGCCGCCGGTGTACCTGTTGCCCGAAAATGGTATCAACGCATTTGCGGCGGGATTTTCGAGTTCTGATGCTGTCCTTGGTGTGACCCAGGGGGCCATTGATTTACTCAATCGCGATCAACTTCAGGGTGTGCTCGGACATGAATTCAGTCATATCCTGAATGCCGATATTGCCATGAATATGCGTTTGATGGGTTCATTGCACGGTATTACGTTGCTGGGGGATGCCGGTTGGTTAGTGCTTCGTTCCATGGGAGGAAGACGTCATAGCGGTGATAAAGGTGGCGCTCATCCGGCTGTTTTTATTCTGGCGGTTATTCTCATTATTGTCAGTGGTATTGGCTCTCTGGCTGCCGGGGCGATTAAAGCGGCTATTTCGCGTCAGCGTGAATTTTTGGCCGATGCGTCGGCCGTTCAATTTACGCGAAACCCGGACGGTTTGGCCGGAGCTTTAAAAATAATCGGTGGTTATGCGAGCAGTTCTTCGGTGACACATGCCGGAGCCGCTCCGGCGAGCTTTATGTTTTTTGGCAATGTTCTGCGCTCACCCCTTGATTATGCGTGGTTTTCCACGCATCCGGCCGTGACGTTAAGGATTCAGAGGCTTGATCCTTCTTTTGACGGCTCATTGCCTCCGATGAATGTGCCGCAGCGTGCGCGCATGGTTGCCAATGAGGCAAGTCTGGGTCTGAGTCTTGGTTTGATTGGTGCTGCTGACCTGGCTACTGGCGTGACCATGGGGCGGCTCTCGGCATCAGAGCACCCTGAAATGGCCAATGCCGCAGAACTTATCAATGATATTCCGTTGCAGATTCGTAATTTTTCGCATGATCCGTGTCTGGCCAGAGCACTGGTTTATGCGCTTCTGCTTTGTCGGGAGAAAGATGTTCGGGCTAAACAGATTCAATGGCTGGAAAAACATGCCGAGCAGGGTGTCTTCCGCGATTTGATGGATGTCTATGCCCAGATGAAAGGTTTGAAGAGTCATTTGCGCATCCCGATTCTGGACATGTGTATGCCAGCCTTGAAAAGTCTTTCAAAGCCTCAGTATCATCGGTTTATCAGCAATGTTCAGGCTTTGATTCGAGCCGATGGACATTACAGCGGATTTGAATTTGTTTTGCAGCAGATATTGTTGCGCCATCTGGCTCCGGCATTTTCAACCGTGGCTATGCCTCGCAATAAATATCGGGATATGTCGATGCTGACTGAGTCAGCTGTTTATGTGGTTGCATTTCTTGCCTGCACCGGTGGTAACAAACATCCGCAAGACTTACAACGCAGAATTTTCTATCAATTGGGTCTGGATGCTGAACCACTGGATGCAGAAGGTTTAAATTTCACGGCGCTGGGAAAAGCATTGCAACAATTTGAAGAAGCCTCACCAGAGGTGAATGCCATGCTTTTACAAGCCTGTGAGTTCTGTGTGCTGGAAGATGGTCAGGTGCTGCAGTCTGAATATGAGCTGCTACGCGCCATTGCCGATGCGCTGGGTCATCCGATGCCACTTCTGAAACCGAGAGAATCAGCCGTATTTCCACAATAAAGCTGGGCTTGAATCACCAGTAAAGCCGACCAATATGCAGGCAATGAAATACATCACAGGAGAATATCATGAATAGATTTGCAACTTTGTTTCTGGCCGCAGTGATGGCGAGCAGTGCATGGGCTGTTTCCGCAACAGCATGTGATAAAACCTCCTGCGAATTCAAATCCGGGGTCTATTTTAAAGGCTTGCACGATAATACCGCTATTGATCAGGAGTTCACGGTTCAAATGGTGGTAAACGGCATGAATGTACAGCAGGCAGGTGAATTGGTTGAAGGTACGGGGCATTTTCATATCCTGATTGATGATGCTGCCGTCGAGCAGGGTGAACCCGTCAAAAAAGATGCGACACATTTGCATTTTGGCAAAGGCCAGAGTGAGGCAACACTGAAGCTGACACCGGGCGAACATACACTGACCCTGCAATTTGCTGATGGCCATCATGTCTCATATGGTAAGCTATGGAGCAGAACTGTTCCTGTTTATGTGAAGCCTTAATCCGGGTCGAATTTTTCTGACCAGCCAGAGAGTCGTAGCATGAAGAAATTAATCTCTTTGTCGCTTATCAGTACTGTTATGCTTTGATTTGCATGTCGTCGAATCGGCATTTTAAGTGTAGGATTGTTTGCATCTGCATTTTCATTATTGATGCTGTATGAGGGGGATACCATGAAAACATTGAGTGCTGAAGCCTGGGCAGTTCTGGAAGCGCGTAGTCACGATCCATTTGCCTGGCTGGGGCGTCATCAATCGAGTGGGGAAGGTGTCGTTGTACGTGCTTTCAAGCTGCGAGCTGAAAATATGTGGCTGCTTCCATCCAAAGGTAAAGCTATTCCCATGCCCCGTATCGAAGGTACAGATTTTTTTGAGCTGCTATGGCAGGGCGGTGATTTTGCAAGTGCTTACCGATTCCGTATTGAGAACCACGATGCTCACAAATGGGAAGAGGAAGACCCCTATCGTTTTGGTACGATGCTTGGTGAAATGGACCTGCATCTGATTGGCGAAGGTAATCATTTTGAAAAGTATAAACTGATGGGTGCGCACGTTCGTGAACATGAGGGTGTTGCAGGTGTCGGATTTGCCGTTTGGGCACCGTCAGCCGAGCGGGTGAGTGTGATTGGTAACTTCAATCACTGGGATGGACGTGAGCATCAGATGCGCGTGCGTGGATCATCCGGTGTTTGGGAGCTTTTTATCCCGGGCCTGTGTGAAGGCGAAACATATAAATTTGAAATCCGTGGCAAACATCAGGATGTGTTTGAAAAGACCGACCCTTATGCACAGCAGATGGAATTGCGCCCGGCTACGGCGAGCGTGGTACATAATCCGGATAAATACCAATGGCAGGATGCGGACTGGGTGAAATCATTGCCCGAAACACAGGCCGCAGACAAACCAATGAATATCTATGAGGTACATTTAGGTTCGTGGCGGCGTGGTGATGATGGTGTTGCGGGCTATTTGAGTTATCAGGAACTGGCTCATCAGTTGGTCGATTACTGCCAGTGGATGGGATATACCCATATCGAATTATTGCCGGTAACTGAGCATCCCTTTGATGGTTCCTGGGGGTATCAGACCGTTGGATATTTTGCACCGACCAGCCGTTTCGGATCACCGGATGATTTCCGTTATTTTGTCGATTATTGTCATCAGCAGGGCATTGGCGTATTTCTTGACTGGGTACCGGCGCATTTTCCCAAAGATGCGCATGGTTTGGCGCGGTTCGATGGCACCGCGCTTTATGAGCATGAAGATCCCCGCTTGGGTGAGCATAAGGATTGGGGTACTTATATTTTCAACTTCGGTCGAAACGAAGTTCGAAACTTCCTGATTGCATCGGCTTTATACTGGCTGGATGAGTTTCATATCGATGGCTTGCGAGTGGATGCTGTGGCTTCGATGCTTTATCTGGACTATTCACGCAATGAAGGTGAGTGGGTTCCGAATAAATACGGCGGACGTGAAAATCTAGAGGCCGTAGAGTTTATCAAGCAGTTTAATTATCTGGTGCATGAACGTTTTCCCGGTGCTGTGACGATGGCAGAGGAATCAACATCGTGGCCGATGGTGTCTCGCCCGACATATCTGGGCGGTCTCGGCTTTACTATGAAATGGAATATGGGCTGGATGAATGACACCCTTAATTATTTCGAGCTTGAGCCTATTTTCCGCTCTTACCATCATCATGCGGTAACCTTTTCGATGGTCTATGCCTTTACCGAGAATTTCATTTTACCTTTTTCACACGATGAAGTGGTGCACGGAAAGGGTTCGATGCCACAGAAAATGCCGGGTGATGACTGGCAGAAATTTGCTAATTTGCGCCTGTTGTATGCGTATATGTATGCACATCCGGGTAAAAAACTGCAATTTAATGGTATGGAATTCGGCCAGTGGCCAGAGTGGAATCATGATGAAGCTTTATCCTGGGATCAGGCACAGTTCATGCCGCATCGAGGTTTGCAATGGATGATGCGCGATATGAATCATTTGTACAAAGATGTGCCGGCATTACATGAGCTGGACTTTAACGGCGCGGGCTTTCAGTGGATTGACTGCAATGATGCAGAGCAATCAACATTGAGTTTCATCCGCCGTGATAAAAATGGCGGGGGGGTGGTTGTCGTGATGAACATGACGCCTGTGCCGCGTGTCAATTATCGGATCGGTGTACCAAATCCGGGATCTTATCATGAGATTATGAATACGGATTCTGAAGCATATGGTGGATCGAACATGGGTAATGGCGGTGGTGTTACGGCTGAAGATCATGCCTGGATGGGATTGCCATACTCGGTGAGTATCACATTACCGCCGCTTTCATGCGTGATTTTCCGCCCTGATGTTATGAGTGCTATTTCGTAGTCGCGATAAAGGTAGCCCGGACCGGTGCCGGGTGACCTTCTATGGTTTTGCCAGGGTCATGTGGATCGAGAAAGTCGCTCAGTGATTCGAAATACATCCAGCTTGTTGAGCGTTGCTCCTGTGAAGTGGTCGGCGAGACATCAACGCAGCGGATATTTTCAAAGCCGCATCGTTTCAGGCATGTTTGCATTAGCGACACGGAAGGGATAAACCAGACGTTGCGCATTTTGGCGTAACGTCCCTGCGGTATCAGGCAGGCATCAGTCGGGCCTTGCAGAATGAGTGTTTCCAGTATCAGTTGCCCTTTGCTTTTGAGTAACTGATGCAACTGGCGCAGGTGATCGATGGGGGAGTGCCGATGATACAAAACCCCCATGGAAAACACGCTGTCGAAGCATTGCATCTGTGCGGGCATGCGCTCAATACCGACAGGTAGAAAATAAGCCGGAACGTCTGTCAGGTGCTGTTTGAAGATGGCAAACTGCATCGAAAACAGCGCCATCGGATCGATGCCAATGACGCGCGCAGGCTGGTCGGCAGCCATGCGCCACAAGTGATACCCTGAACCACATCCGATATCCAGAATGCTTTGACCGGCCAATGGTGCAAGATGCGGGCGAATACGATTCCATTTTATATCAGATCGCCATTCGGTATCGATATGGGTGCCGAAGAAATCAAAGGGTCCTTTTCTCCACGGGTGACAAAGCAGCAGTGACTCGGTGAGCGAAGGTGAGTCTGAATTTATATCAGTGATATCAGCAGCGCTGCCAATGCGTACGCGGTCTGCAGCGATGTCTGTGCTCGATGCCTGAAACTGTGACGCAGTGTGAAAAGCTGCTTGCCAGCGGGGGAAATCGCCATGTTGCAGTGTTTCATGCCAACCCCCATCAAAGCAGGCAAGCATAAGCTCGGAAAATGCTGTTAGCGGTGAGCTTGCAAGGGCTTGTTGAAAGCGGAGTCGTTCATCCCGGACAAACGAATGCATTTATTTATAAGCAATGATCGATGCGAAGTTGAAGCATTGAAACCATGTCATGGTTTGCCTGAAACCGGCTGCTTTCAGACGATCATGATGGGTATGTAAAGACTCCGGCACCAGTACATGCTCAAGAGCGCTACGCTTACGACTGATCTCAAGGCTTGAATACCCTTGTGCCAGTTTAAATGTTTCATGCAGAGCGATCTGATGCTGTTGCTCGCAAGGATCATCAAAGGCGATTTTCTCTGATAAAATGAGTACGCCACCCTCATTTAAGCCGTTGAAAATTTGCTTTAACAGTATGCTGCGCTGCTCCATAGCAATAAATTGCAGAACAAAATTAAGTACAACCACCGAAGCATGGTCAATGGTTGTTTGAAGTACGTCCTGACAAACGATATCAATAAAAGGTTCGCTAAATCTAGCTTTGCAGCGCTCCACCATGGCAGGAGAATTATCCACGCTGATAATAGAGCAAGACTGCTTCTGGCTACCATTTTTGAGTGCTTCGGTAACTGCGCCCAGCGAGCAGCCAAGATCATACAGTCGACTGCCGGCTTGGGCATGGCAGCGGGTGATGGTTTCAACCATCTTTAAGCTGAGATCGTAACCGGGGACAGAGCGCGCAATCATATCCTCAAAAACTGAGGCGACATTTGCATCAAATTCAAATCCGTTTTGATGAATCTCGGATGTGTAGATGGAATCTTTCATCGGAACATCCGGCTGATGTATCAGTCAGCGATGATGAGTTTGCTGAATTGCGACTCAAAGTATTTGATGTATTCTGATGCATGCTCTTCCAGTGCTGTGCTGGCAACAAAGTAGTCATTAGCAAAGCCTGAACCAAGAAGTTGCAACAGACTTTCGGCAATCGTCATCCAGACATTGTCAGAGATAGGGTTACCATAATTGCTGGTGCCAAGAATCAGATGTTGTTTTGAAGCAATCAGATCCATGGCGATGCCGTTTTCAGTCCGATACAGAATCACATGTGCATCATGATAAAAACGGTGCAGGCCATATTTGCGTACTTCTTGCACATTATCGGGGTAAAAACCTTCACGCGGCAATGTTTCAAGATGTTTACCTAATACAGATGTACGAAATCCTTCCTGTGTTGTATCAATGCGTTTCATCATTCTCCCTCCATATTAAATTCGTCATGCTCAGCGAGGCAGGGTGGTTGAACCCATCAGGAATTCATCCACGGCACGAGCGCACTGGCGACCTTCACGGATAGCCCAAACCACAAGGGATTGACCACGCCGCATATCACCGGCTGAAAATACCTTGTCGATGCTGGTTTTGTAGTCTGAATCGTTGGCAGCTACATTGCCTCTGTTGTCTTTATCCACACCCAGTTGTTCCAGCATGCCTTCATGCACCGGGTGCAAAAAGCCCATCGCCAACGTAACCAATTGTGCAGGCAGTTCGAATTCAGAGCCTTCGATTTCGTTCAGTTTCCACTGGCCGTTTTCCTGCTTCCATTCCACACGCACACATTCAACAGCCTGCACATGGCCGTTTTTATCACCGATAAAGCGTTTGGTTGAAACTTCCCAGTCACGTTCGCAGCCCTCTTCCTGCGAAGTGGAGGTGCGCAGTTTCATCGACCAGTTCGGCCAGGTTACAAGCTTGTCCGGAGCTATTTCAGGCTTGGGTAGAATTTCAATCTGCGTGACAGATTCTGCACCGTGCCGGTTTGAAGTGCCGATACAGTCGGAGCCTGTATCACCGCCGCCGATGACAACAACATGTTTGCCTGCAGCAGAAATAAATTCATTTTCAGGGATATTATCACCGAGAATGCGTTTGGTGTTTTTGGTAAGGAATTCCATGGCGAAATGAACACCTTTGAGTTCACGTCCGGGCACTGGCAGATCGCGTGGTTTTTCAGAGCCACCGGAAAGTACCACGGCATCGAAATCATTCATCAGATCGTGGACTGACACGTTATCGCCAACTGTTGAGTTGACACGGAATTCAACACCTTCGGCGCGCATTTGACTCATCCGGCGATCAATAACAGTTTTATCAAACTTGAAGTTGGGAATGCCGTAACGCATGAGGCCGCCAATGCGGTCATTTTTCTCAAATACAACAACATCGTGACCAACGCGCGCCAATTGCTGGGCAGCAGCCATGCCGGAAGGCCCTGAACCCACGACGGCAACACGTTTGCCTGTTTTCGAGGCTGCGATTTGAGGTGTAATCCAACCCTCTTGCCAGCCTTTCTCAACGATGGACAGCTCGATATTTTTAATCGATACAGCATCGCCGATCAGATTGACCGTGCAGGCTTCTTCACAAGGTGCCGGGCAGATGCGACCGGTAAACTCCGGGAAATTATTGGTGGAGTGAAGGATTTCCAATGCTTCATGCCAGCGACCATGATATACCGCATCGTTCCAGTCCGGGATGATATTGTTGACAGGGCAGCCGTTGTGGCAAAATGGGATACCACAATCCATACAGCGCGCACCCTGCGTCGACATGTCTTCGGGCAGTTTGGCGAACTCTTTGAAATGTACGATGCGGTCTGCGACTGGTGCATAGCTCAGGTTTTCACGAGCATATTCTTTAAATCCGGTGGGTTTACCCATGGATAGCCTCCTGTGCGGCTTCATTCTTTTCTGCTTCCATTTCTGCCAGTGCACGACGGTATTCAACCGGTATGACCTTCACAAATTGCGGCAGGTAGTCACTCCAGTTTTCAAGAATTCGTATACCAATGGCGGAATTGGTATAATGGACGTGACGCTGAATCAGCGACAATAGAATTCGTTGATCATCCTGCGTCATGGTGTGTTTGATATCCACGCGACCATGTGTTTCCAGATCCGCGCCCTGATGATCCAGCTCTTCCAGCGCATCAGCTTCAGAAACAATCGGCTCCAGAGATACCTGAGCCATATTGCAACGGCTTTCAAAAGTGCCATCGGCATCCAGTACATAAGCGATACCACCGGACATACCGGCAGCAAAGTTACGTCCGGTTTCTCCCAGTACAACAATCGTACCACCGGTCATGTATTCACATCCATGGTCACCAACACCTTCAACAACGGCAACCGCACCGGAGTTACGTACGGCAAAGCGTTCGCCACCCACACCATTGAAATAGCATTCGCCTTCAGTTGCACCGAATAAGACGGTATTGCCGACGATGATATTTTCTTCCGCTTTCAGTCTGGATTCGGACGGAGGGTAAATGGCAATACGTCCACCGGACAGACCTTTACCCACGTAATCGTTGCCTTCACCGGCCAAGTCAATTGAAATACCACGTGTTAACCAGGCACCCAAAGATTGTCCGGCCGTTCCTTTGGCTTTGATAGCAATGGTATTATCTTCAGCTAATCCGGCATGGCCGAATCGTTTGGCCACTTCACCCGAGAGCATAGTACCAAAGCTGCGGTCAACATTGCAGATCGGTGTTTCAATAACAACCGGCGTTTTGTTTTCCAGTGCCGGGAGAGCCTGCTCGATCAGTTTGTTGTCGATCAGTTTCTCAAGGCCATGATTTTGTTTTTCGGTGTGCGAGACGGATGAGCCATTGGCCTCAACCCGATGCAGAACAGGTGAAAGGTCCAGTCCTTCAGATTTCCAGTGTCTCAGCGCATCATTGGTGTCGAGCATGTCGGCACGGCCGATCATTTCAGCGAAGGTGCGGAAACCGAGCTCAGCCATGATTTCACGCGCTTCTTCAGCGACATACAAGAAGAAGTTCACCACGTCTTCAGGCTTGCCGACAAACTTCTTGCGAAGTTCAGGGTCTTGTGTTGCCACACCTACAGGGCAGGTGTTGAGGTGACATTTGCGCATCATGATGCAACCTTCTGCAATCAGCGCAATGGTGCCGAAGGCAACTTCATCAGCACCAAGCAGGGCTGCAATGACAACGTCGCGACCGGTACGCATCTGACCATCCGCCTGCAAAATAGTGCGGCCACGCAAGCGATTCAGTACCAGTGTTTGCTGAGTTTCGGCCAGGCCGAGCTCCCAGGCGGAGCCGGCATGCTTGATTGAAGTCAGCGGTGATGCACCTGTACCGCCATCGTGTCCGGCAATCACAACATGGTCAGCATGTGCTTTCACGACACCGGCAGCAACAGTACCGACGCCGATTTCGGAAACCAGTTTCACCGAGATATCAGCCCGTGGATTGGTGTTTTTCAGGTCGAAAATTAATTGCGCCAAATCTTCGATGGAATAGATGTCATGATGAGGCGGCGGAGAAATCAGCCCCACACCCGGTGTGGAGTGACGCACGCGACCGATACGTTTATCAACTTTGTGTCCGGGCAGCTGACCACCTTCACCCGGCTTGGCACCTTGCGCCATTTTGATTTGAATCTGATCGGAATTAACCAGGTATTCGGTGGTGACGCCAAAACGTCCTGATGCAACCTGCTTAATGGCAGAGCGCATGGAATCACCATTTTCCATCGGTTTGAAACGCGAAGGTTCTTCTCCGCCTTCACCTGTATTGGACTTTCCACCCAGTCGATTCATGGCAATAGCCAGTGTGCTGTGTGCTTCATGCGAAATCGAACCAAAAGACATTGCACCAGTAGCAAAACGTTTCACGATCGATGTTGCGGGTTCCACCTCATCAAGCGGAATAGCTTTTGCTGCATTGAATTTAAACAAGCCACGCAGTGTTTTTAGTTTACCAGCCTGATTGTTGATCTCATTGGCATATTCTTTGTACAAGCTGTAGTTGGAGGTGCGAACCGCATGTTGAACCTTGGCAATCACACCCGGTGTCAGCGTATGATCTTCTCCACGAGCGCGCCAGGCATATTCACCGCCGACATCCAGAGCATTTTTGTAAATCATCACACCACGGAATGCATCGATATGACGTTGCGCCGCTTCCTGTGCAATCTCTGCAAGTCCTGCGCCTTCAATCTGGCTGGCTGTGCCGCTGAAGTATTTGTCTACAAAATCAGTTGCAAGGCCAACGGCTTCGAAAATTTGTGCGCCGCAATAAGACTGATAGGTTGAAATGCCCATTTTGGACATGACTTTGTACAATCCTTTACCGATGGCTTTGATGTAACGTTTTTCAATTTCAGCTTCGCTGATATCATCAGGTAGTTGGCCGTGACGTTTCATATCCACCAGTGTTTCAAAGGCAAGGTATGGGTTGATAGCCTCTGCACCAAAACCAGCCAGACAAGCAAAGTGATGGACTTCACGAGCAGATCCTGTTTCAACTACGAGGCCAGTTTCGGTGCGCAAGCCAGCGCGAATCAGATGGTGGTGCACTGCTGATGTGGCGAGCAGGGCCGGAATAGCGATACGTTCAGCATTCATCGCCCGGTCAGAAATAATAACAATGTTATAGCGGCCATGAACTGCTTCCTCGGCCTTTTTGCACAGCTCTTCAATAGCCGCCTGCATGCCGGTAGCACCTTGCTCGGAAGGGTAGCAGGAACAGAGAGTAATTGTGCGGAAACGGTTGTCTGTGTACTGATCAATATGGCGAATTTTCTCGACATCAACATTGGACAGAATGGGTTGATGAACTTCCAGACGCAGTTGTGGCTCACTTTCCTCAAGGCCAAGAAGATTAGGTCTTGGTCCGATAATAGAGGTCAGGCTCATGACCATTTCTTCACGGATCGGATCAATCGGCGGATTGGTGACCTGCGCAAACAACTGGCGGAAATAGTTGTACAGTGGTTTGGCTCGGTTCGAAAGTACAGCCAGTGGACTATCATTGCCCATGGAGCCGATGCCTTCCTGGCCGGAAATAGCCATGGGTACCATCAGAAATTTGATGTCTTCCTGCGTATAGCCGAAAGACTGCTGGCGATACAGCATGGTATTATGATCCGGTGTCTGCGGCGCAATCTCTTCGGGAAGTTTTTCCAGCTGGATTTGGGTCCTGGCCAGCCATTCCTGATAAGGTTTGGCAGCAGATAGCTGTTTTTTAATCTCGGCATCATCAATGATGCGCCCTTCTTCCAGGTCAATAAGCAACATTTTACCTGGTTGTAAACGCCATTTTTTAATGATTTTGTGTTCCGGAATGTCGAGCACACCCATTTCAGATGCGCCCAGTACCAGTCCATCTTCAGTGACCAGATAACGGGTCGGGCGCAAGCCATTGCGATCCAGCGTTGCTCCAATCTGACGGCCATCAGTAAAAGCAACGGCCGCAGGGCCATCCCAGGGCTCCATCAGCGCTGCATGGTGTTCGTAAAATGCCCGGCGTTGCTCATCCATTAATTTATTGCCAGACCAGGCTTCAGGGATCATCAGCATGGCGGCATGCGCCAGTGAATAACCACCTGCGACCAGCAGCTCCAGTGCGTTGTCAAAGCAAGCTGTATCACTTTGCCCTTCGTAACTGATAGGCCATAGCTTGGCGAGGTCATCGCCGAGTAATTCGGATTTCATGGACTGCCTGCGGGCATTCATCCAGTTGATATTGCCGCGTACGGTATTAATTTCACCATTGTGGGCCATCATGCGGAACGGATGAGCTAACTCCCAGGACGGGAAAGTGTTGGTCGAGAATCGCTGGTGCACCAGCGCCAGAGCCGAGGTCATGCGGGCATCACGCAGGTCTTCGTAGTAGGGTGCTACCTGATGCGAATGGAACATGCCTTTATAGACAATGGTCCGGCTGGATAAAGAAGCGGTATAGAAGTTGGCTGCATCTTTAAAGTTAAGAGCAGAAACACCATGGCTGGCGACTTTGCGGATGACAAACAGCTTGCGTTCAAAGGCATCCTGATCGGCACAGTTGTCACCTCTGGCAATAAATACCTGACGGATAACGGGTTCGCATGCTGTAACACTCTCGGGCAGATCAGCTCGTACAGCATCAACGGGTACATCACGCCACCCTAACAGCGTTTGCCCTTCATTGATTGCGGCTTTTTCGATGATGTCCTGACATGCAAGGCGATGCCTTTCATCTTGCGGGAAGAAAATCATACCCACACCATAGGAGCCTTCGGCAGGCAGTTGGTAGCCCAGATCGGCCGTTACAGCTTCAAAAAACTGGTGAGGTATTTGTAAAAGGATACCAGCACCATCACCTTCACGCGGATCAGCGCCAGCAGCACCGCGATGAGTCAGACGTTCCAGAATCTCCAGGCCTTTTTCAATGATGTCATGACTCTTCGCGTTCTTGATATTGGCTACAAAGCCAACGCCGCAAGCATCATGTTCATTTTCGGGGCGGTATAACCCTTGTTTGCCCGGTAATGATTTCTGGATCATTGAATGTCCTCCTGAAAGCTATAACTAAAAAGTAAATGTGCCGTGTTAACAGAAATTATAAAGTTAATCCCAAATCGACGCTCTTTTCCGGGTCGCTCTTTTTTGGGCACGGCGACGCAAGCTAGCGAAATGGAATCTAATTCTCCATAAATCTTTTGGGAAAAATATCGCGTTTGGCGATTTTTGTTTTATGTCAGAGAGAAGAGATCAGCAAGCCAATGGCGTCGGGAAATGTTACTTAATCCAATGAAAACAAAAGTGTATCGATTGACTCAATATCAACAGCGACTTTTTTAGAATCGTCGACTGCCTTAATGATACCATCTTTTTTCAAAGCGCCGATAGCTCTGGAAATGGTTTCACGGCTTGTGGAGAGTTGATCGGCGATAACCTGATGGGTGGGCAGTGAAACGAGGTAATAATTTCCAAAAGCCTTTTTACTGTCTTCCTTTACCAGCTCGCGCAGGTAATTGTACAGTCGATGGGGTACATCCATCGTACATACCCGCTCTAGTAATTTATTGGTCCGACGCAAACGCAGGGCTAATTCTTCCAGGCATTTGATGGCTAAATGCGGTTTTTCGAGAAGCAGGCGGTTAAAATCTTTATTGCGGATTTGAGCCAGTCTGGTCTCTTCAGTAGCGGTTACAGTGGCTGAACGTGGCTGGCTATCAAGCAGGGATATTTCACCAAAAAACTCTCCGGCATTGAGGATGGATAAAATAATTTCCCGTCCGTCAGGAGCGTAATATGAAATCTTTACCGAACCTTCAAGAATGACATATAAGGAATTGCCTAAATCGCCTTCCTGTAAAATGACATTCTTTTTTCTTACTGTTTTTGTTGCAGCAAGCGCAATGACGTCGTCAAGCTCATTATCGTCAAGTTCTGAAAATAAGGGTACAAGACTAAAGATGCGTCTCATGCGTCGTCGTCAGAGGCTAATTGTACGATGTTTACCGGCCATGTAGCCATCGAACCATTTTTTAGTTTCGGTTTAATCATGGCAATAGCATGCTCAATCCGGTCCGCTTGGTCAATGACTTCAATCATCAGGGGTAGGTGGCTGCACAGAGCAAGAAATGAACTTGAATGCATTCCATGCGTGCCGATGCCACCAACTCCCCGCATGACAGAAACGCCGTGTAAACCAGCCTCTTCACACAGTCTGAGGATTGCTTCCAGAGCCGGCATGTGATCAATTTTCTCCGACTCGGAAAGGTAAATTCTTAGACAGTTTCCTGGTTTCATGGCAATACGCTTAGCCGTCGATTTCAACCAGGCATTCGTCAGGGTTAACGTTATCGCCTTCGATGACATAAATGGCGGTGACAGTTCCGGATACCGGAGCATGTACCGGATTCTCCATTTTCATGGCTTCAACGGTTACCACGGTATCACCGGCTTTGACACTGTCACCCAGGGCGACATTAATGGCAACGATGCGCCCCGGCATGGGTGAGGTTACGTCACTGTCTCTGCTGGCTTTGGGACGTTTTGAACCTTTTGATGACTTATTGGTGTCAATGCTTCTGCCATCCAGTGTCGGGATTACTTCGGTCAATGTCTCAACCAGAACTTCTTCCAGAATATTGTCTACTTTGACGAAATACGGACGTAATTCATCGCTGGGGTGACCGGTTCCTTCAATGCTGATGTGATACTGCTCGCCATGAATGGTAATATTAAACTCAGTGGGTGCCAGAGCCGGTGCTGATGGGGGCAATTGAATGCCCGGTTCATCCAGTGGTTCAGGTTTAAATATACCTGAGGCACGCTCTTCAAAAAACTCGAGCGCAATGGTCGGGAACATCGCATAGGAGAGTACATCTTCAACTGAGCTGACTTTATCGGCGACATTGCGGGTCAGTTCATCCATTTCATCCTGCAGCAGGTCTGCCGGACGGACAGTGATAGGTTCCTCGTCACCCAGAGCAAGCTTTCGAACGTCTTCATTGACGGGGCCGAGGGCTTTACCGTACATGCCTTTCAAATAGCCCTTGGTCTCACTTGTAATAACTTTGTATTTCTTGCCGGATACCACGTTCAAAACCGCCTGTGTTCCAACAATCTGACTGGTTGGGGTGACCAGTGGCGGATAACCGAAATCCTTTCGAACACGCGGAATTTCTTCTAATACCCGATCCATCTTATCCAGAGCGCCTTGCTCTTTAAGCTGGTTGGCAAGATTGGAAATCATACCACCGGGGATCTGGTTGATAAGAACGCGGGTATCAACGCCAGTAACATCGGATTCAAAGCGGGCATATTTTTTGCGAACATTGCGGAAATAAGCCGCAATATCCTGAAGTAACTCCAGGTCAAGGCCTGTATCAAATTCGCTGTTTGCAAAAGCGGCGACCATGGATTCGGTCGCGGGGTGACTTGTGCCACCGGAAAGGGGACTGATCACTGTATCAATGATATCGCAACCGGCATGCACGGCTTCCCATTGTACCATTTCAGCGACACCAGCGGTGGCATGTGAATGTAAATGCAGTGGTAATGAAACGGTGTCTTTAAGCGCCAGCACCAATTCTTTGGTTGAGGCGGGGGTCAATAATCCGGCCATGTCTTTAATGGCAAGTGTATCGCAACCCATATCTTCCAGACCTTTGGCCAGATCAATAAAATGATCCAGTGTGTGGACAGGGCTGACGGTATAGCAAATGGTGCCTTCGGCGTGTTTTCCATTGGCTTTAACTTGCGCAATGGCAGTGCGGACATTACGTAAATCGTTCATGGCATCGAAAGTACGGAATACATCAACACCATTAGCCGCCGCCATATCTACAAACTTTCTGACCACATCATCAGCATAGTGACGATAGCCCAAAAGGTTCTGGCCGCGCAGCAGCATCTGGATAGGGGTATTTGGTAATGCTTTGTTTAATTCACGTAATCTTACCCAGGGGCCTTCTTTCAGGTAACGCAAACAAGTGTCGAATGTTGCGCCACCCCATGCTTCTATAGACCAGAAACCAACCTGATCAAGCTTTTCACAGATGGGAAGCATATCGTCCAAACGCATACGCGTTGCCAATAAAGACTGATGGCCGTCTCTTAGGGCGAGTTCAGTAATAGCGAGTTTCTTTTTGGTTTTAGTCATAATTAATCCTTTATTACAATCCGGCATGTGCTGCAATAGCAACTGCAACGGCAGCAGCTATATCTTCCCGTGCCTCATAGGGTTTGTATTCCAGAAATTCCGGATATTTTTCCATGAACCCAGTGTCAAATTGACCTCCCATAAACACATCGGATTTTACGATGTTGCGATAAAAGGCAAGTGTGGTCTTAACACCGCGAATGTCATATTCATTCAGCGCACGTTGTGAGCGGGTAACCGTATGGCGCCATGTTGGGCCCCAAATGGTAAGTTTGGCGCACATGGAATCATAGTGAGGGGGGATTTCATAGCCGGAGTAGACGCAGCCGTCTACACGTACGCCCGGCCCGCCCGGTGAAAAATAGCGGGTAATACGACCTGGAGTTGGAAAAAATCCATTCTGAGGGTCTTCGGCATTAATACGGAATTCAATGGCGTGACCTTTCAGTGTGATGTCATCCTGAGTGAACTTGAGCTTCTCTCCCGCAGCAATACGAATCTGCTGTGTTACAATATCAACGCCCGTGATGGCTTCGGTAATGGTGTGCTCAACCTGCAGGCGGGTATTCATTTCCATGAAGTAGAAGTCATGGTTTTTATCAACCAAAAACTCAACTGTACCAGCATTAACATAATCAACGGCTTTAGCTGCCTGGATGGCAACCTTACCCATTTTGTCGCGTAATTCCTGCGAGATATAGTTCGATGGAGCAATCTCAATGAGCTTTTGATTACGTCTTTGAATGGAACAATCCCGCTCAAATAAATGCACACAATTACCATGTGAATCGGCGAGAATCTGAAACTCGATGTGACGAGGTTCGATAATGCATTTTTCCATGAAAAGCTCGCCATTACCGAATGCAGCAAGCGCTTCACGTTGTGTCATTTCGTAATTCCGGATGACTTCCTGATCGCTGTCGCAACGGCGAATGCCTCGTCCGCCGCCACCGGCTGCAGCTTTAAGCATGACCGGATAACCCATCTCTCTGGCTGTCGAAAGAGCTTCATCCGCATCTTTCAGTGAGGCCTCAGTACCCGGGATACAAGGCACGCCAGCTGCCAGCATGGCCGTACGTGCAGCGGTTTTGCTTCCCATGCCGGCAATGGCTTTAGCAGACGGGCCAATGTAGGTGATGCCCGCATTCACAACCGCTTCAGCAAATTCAGGGTTTTCAGACAGGAAACCGTAGCCAGGGTGAATGGCGTCGCATTTTGTCTTTAAAGCAATATCAACAATCCGGTGAATGTTGAGGTAACTTTTAACGGGGTCAGGACCGATAAGAATGGCTTGATCGGCTTTCTTGACGTGCAAGGCATGGCTGTCCGGTTTGGAATACACAGCAACTGATTCAATGCCTAATTCACTACAAGCCCGAATGACTCGAATGGCGCATTCGCCACGATTCGCTATCAAAATTCGCTTAAACAATGTGCTTTGCCTCCTCTGCAGGGGCGTGCACTGTAACAAAATGTCCTCTTAAGAACAAATAAAATCCTGAACTGTAAATAAAAAAAGCAGGGCAAATGCCCTGCTTTTTTCGAAGCGTAATCTTGCTTATTTGTAGAAGTTGATCATTTCTTCCAGTGATTTTGGTGCTAATTTTGAAGCATTTCCGGCTGAACCGAAAGCTTCAAAACGGGCTTTGCAAATATCTTTCATGGCAGTCTTGGCTTCTTTGTAGAACTTACGTGGATCGAAGTTCGACTTATTCTGCTGAAGGTGACGACGAATCGCGCCTGTAGAGGCCATACGCAAGTCGGTATCAATATTTACCTTGCGCACGCCGTGTTTAATGCCTTCGACGATTTCTTCAACAGGTACACCGTAAGTTTCGCCCATTTCTCCACCAAACTCATTGATGATTGCCAGCCAGTCCTGTGGCACTGATGACGAACCATGCATAACAAGGTGGGTGTTTGGAATACGAGCATGAATTTCTTTCACGCGGTCAATGGCAAGAATGTCACCCGTTGGCGGCTTGGTGAATTTATAGGCGCCATGTGATGTGCCGATAGCGATAGCCAGTGCGTCCACGCCAGTCTTCTCAACGAAGTCGGCAGCTTCTTCAGGGTCAGTCAGCAACTGCGAGTGGTCCAAGACGCCTTCAGCACCATGGCCGTCTTCTTCGCCCATCATGCCGGTTTCCAGTGAACCAAGACAGCCCAGCTCGCCTTCTACAGACACACCACCGGCATGCGCCATTTCACAGACTTTGCGGGTGGTTTCAACATTGTATTCGTAAGACGAAGGGGTCTTTCCGTCGGCCATCAGGGAGCCGTCCATCATAACAGATGAAAAACCAGACTGAATAGAACGCAGGCAAACGGCAGGTTCAGCACCATGATCCTGATGCATGACGACCGGGATATGCGGATATTGTTCGATAGCGGCTAAAATAAGATGACGAAGGAATGGTTCGCCAGCATAGGAACGTGCTCCGGCAGAACCTTGCATAATTACCGGTGAATTAACTTCATTAGCGGCTTCCATGATGGCCTGAACCTGTTCCAGGTTATTTACGTTGAATGCAGGCATGCCATAGCTGTTTTCAGCAGCATGATCCAGCAGTTGTCTCAATGAGATTAAAGCCATTATTATTTCTCCTTTTTGTTTTGAAGGGTATGAAATGAATACCCTGTATTTTGTCGCTGACAGTTAATAAATGCAATAAGCTGCATTTACATATTCTCACCGACTTTGATGATTTTCATCGCATTTGTGCCACCGGATTGACCCATCGGAGTACCAAATGTCATGATGATAAGATCATGAGGGTCAGCCAGTTTGTTGTCCTGAAGCATCTTCTGAACGTCACGTGTTGCCAGTGGGGCGTCTGTCGGTCCATAAGGTCGCTCCATAATCAGCGGGGTGACATTTCTAAATAAACTGACTCGGCCTAATGTATGTTCTTCCGAGGTCAGGGCATAGATAGGAACATCTCCCAGATGGCGGGACATATACAGAACAGTATTACCGGTCTGAGTGAAAGCCATGATGGCTTTAATGTCCATCATATGAGCGGTTTCCATGGCCTGACGGGCAATGCATTCGTCAACAGAGTGGGGAGGGAAACGAGGGTCGCGCGTTGCCGAAGAGGGCAGAACGTGTTGTTTCTCGGTTTCCATACAGGTGCGGTGCATAGCCTGAACAGCTTCAACTGGATATTTTCCAGCGGCGGACTCACCTGAGAGCATGACAGCATCAGCGCCGTCGAGTACAGCATTGGCAACATCGTTGACTTCGGCACGTGTAGGAATCGGATTTTCACACATCGATTCCATCATCTGCGTTGCCACGATAACCGGACAATTGAATTTAGGCGCCATGCGCAACATTTTTTTCTGTACAGGAGGTACGGAAGCGTCACCAATTTCAACACCCAAATCACCACGGGCAACCATGACTGCATCTGAAGATTCCATAATGGATTTCAGGTTTTCATCCGTAACGGCTTCCGCGCGCTCTACCTTGGCAATAAGTCCGGCACGTGATCCCTCAGCTTCAACGAGACTGCGTGCGTAGTCCATATCAGCACCATTGCGCGGGAAAGAAATAGCAATGTAATCCACACCAATGGCGCAAGCTGTTTTGATATCTTCCTTATCTTTGTCGGTAAGGGCTGCGGCCGACAAGCCGCCACCAGCGCGATTGATACCTTTGTTATTGGATAAAACACCACCAATGATAACGGTACAGTGTATTTCCTGACCTTTTACCTCATCGACATCCATAACAATCAGTCCGTCATTGAGTAACAGGCGAGCACCGGGTTCCACATCACCGACCAGTTCTTTATAGGTTAATCCGACACGTTCATCGTCACCTTCATTAAGGTCAAGGTCAGCATCAATGATGTATTTTTGACCGGGCGTTAACATGGTTTTGCCGGTTTTGTATTTTCCGATACGGATTTTCGGGCCCTGCATGTCTGCCAGGATGCCGACAATAACACCGTTCTTTTTCGCCGCCGCACGAACATTCTCGGCTCTCTGACGATGCTCTTGCGGTGTTCCGTGTGAAAAGTTGAGTCTCACAACATTTACACCTGCAGCCACGAGGCGATCAAGCACCTCGGGAGATTCTGAGGCGGGACCGATAGTTGCTACAATTTTAGTTCTGCGTGTCTTGATTTTCACTTAGCTGCTCGCTCCTCAAGCATGGCAACTGCAGGAAGTTTTTTACCTTCCAGGAACTCAAGGAATGCACCACCACCTGTAGAGATGTATGAAACCTTGTCTTCAATGCCATATTTATCTACTGCTGCCAGTGTATCTCCGCCACCTGCAATGGAGAAGCCGGCTGATTCTGCAATGGCCATCGAAATGGCTTTGGTTCCTTCGCCGAACTGGTCAAATTCAAATACGCCAACAGGACCATTCCAGACAATTGTTCCGGCATTTTTGATGATTTCTGCCAGTACAGCTGCGGAGTCGGGACCAATGTCAAAAATCATGTCATCATCCAATACTGTGTTTGAAGCTTTTAATTCAGCAGCAGCAGCAGGGGAGAATTCTTTGGCACAAACGACATCAGTCGGAACCGGGATGCTTCCGCCACGTGATTCAGCGTCAGCAGTCAATTTTTTGCAAGTGTCGATCAGATCTGCTTCATACAAAGATTTACCAACTGGATAACCGGCTGCCGCAATAAAGGTGTTAGCAATACCGCCGCCGACAACCAGCTGATCGACAACTTTTGATAATGACTCAAGCACAGTTAATTTGGTTGAAACTTTAGAGCCGCCAACAATTGCCACCATCGGACGGGCAGGGTTGTGCAGTGCTTTGCCAAGTGCTTCCAGCTCAGCAGCCAGTAATGGGCCGGCACAAGCCACGGGAGCATATACACCAGCGCCATGGGTTGAAGCCTGAGCGCGGTGAGCCGTGCCAAAAGCATCCATGACATAGATGTCACACAAAGCGGCATACTTTTTAGACAGCTCTTCGTTGTTTTTTCCTTCGCCAGCGTTGAAACGTACATTTTCCAATAGTACAACTTCGCCATCTTCAACTTCAAAGCCGCCATCAAGGTAATCACGAATCAGGCGAACGGGTTTGCCCAGCAAAGAAGCAAGGTGGTCGGCTACGGGTTGCAGTGAATTTTCTTCACTGAATTCACCTTCGGTCGGGCGACCAACGTGGGACATCAGCATGACTTTGGCACCAGCACCGGCAGCCTGAGTGATTGTTGGCATAGAGGCTCGGATTCGGGCATCAGATGTTACTTTGCCATCTTTAATCGGAACATTCAGGTCTTCACGAATCAATACGCGCTTGCCAGCCAGATCAAGGTCGGTCATTTTAATTACGGACATTTTCTACTCCTTTAGAAAATCACATCCCTAACCATAGAGCATGACAAGGATGTGACATTGGATTGATACAACAACGTGTGAACGTTTGTCTTTGCCTGTTTGAACGCGATGCAAACAACGTGGTTAAACAGGCAAAGACAAACGTGGAAGCCAGAGCTTCCACGTTATTTTCTTTCTTATGCGATGTGACGAACCAGATTCATCATGTTGCAGGTATAACCGTATTCGTTGTCATACCAGGCTACCAGCTTGACGAAGGTGCCATCCAGCGCAAGGCCAGCACCCGCATCGAAAATCGATGAATTGCGGATGCCACGGAAGTCGGTAGAAACCACTTTGTCATCAGTGTAGCCAAGCGTTGCGCTCATTTCGCCTTCTGCGGCTGCCTTCATTGCTGCACAGATTTCTTCGTAAGTTGTTTCTTTTTCAAGTTCACAGGTCAGATCTACAACAGATACGTCAGAAGTCGGTACGCGGAAAGCCATGCCTGTCAGTTTGCCATTCAGTTCAGGCAGGACAATGCCCACGGCTTTAGCAGCACCGGTTGATGAAGGAATGATGTTTTCCAGAATGCCGCGACCACCGCGCCAATCTTTCATGGATGGGCCGTCAACAGTCTTCTGCGTCGCAGTTGCTGCATGAACGGTTGTCATCAGGCCACGCTTAATGCCGAAATTGTCGTTGATGACTTTAGCCATAGGTGCAAGGCAGTTCGTTGTGCAAGAAGCTGCAGAAACGATATTCTGACCCGCATAAGTTTCATGGTTTACATTATATACGAACATCGGAGTTTCTTTGTCTTTGGCTGGCGCAGACTGAACAACTTTTTTGGCTCCGGCATTGATATGAGCCTGGCAAGATTCAGTTGTAAGGAAGAAGCCTGTACAGTCAATGACGATTTCAGCGCCAACTTCATCCCATTTCAGGTTGGCAGGATCACGCTCAGCCGTCAGGCGAATGGTTTTGCCATCAACAACCAGATTGTTGCCGTCAACACTAACATCGCCGTCGAAACGTCCATGAACGGAGTCATATTTCAACATATACGCAAGGTAGTCAGCGTCCAGAAGATCATTAATTCCTACAATTTCCATATCAGTAAAATCTTTAGCTACGGCGCGGAAGACCATACGGCCGATGCGGCCAAATCCATTAATACCAACTTTTATTGTCATGTTTTATCCTCTCCTTTGTATGCTTTAAGCTACTTCATTAATGGCTGCCACAACGGCTTCGGTTGTGATGCCAAACTCTTTGAACAGTTCTCCGGCAGGTGCAGATTCACCGAATGTGTCCATGCCGATTGCTTTGCCATTAAGGCCAATGTATTTAGCCCAGAAACCGGTTACGCCAGCTTCTACCGATACACGAGCGGTAACAGATGAAGGTAAAACAGATTCCTTATATGCTGCATCCTGCTGATCGTAGGTGTTGGTTGAAGGCATTGAAACAACACGAACTTTCTTGTCTGAAGCCGCAGCCGCATCAACAGCCAGTGAAACTTCGGAACCGGTTGCGATGATAATGACATCCGGAGTTCCTTCGCAATCGCGCAGGATATAACCGCCACGTTCAATCTGCTTGATCTGATCAGCCGTACGGTCCATGTGTGGCAGATTCTGACGTGAGAAGATCAAAGAGGAAGGTCCGGTCTGGTTTTTAATGGCAACTTTCCAGCAGACTGCAGATTCAACTGCATCGCAAGGACGCCATACATCCATATTCGGGATCATGCGTAACGTGGCAGTTTGCTCAACAGGCTGATGCGTCGGGCCGTCTTCACCCAGACCAATGGAGTCATGTGTGTATACTTCGATGTTACGAACTTTCATCAGAGCGGCCATGCGCAGAGCATTTCGCGCATACTCGGAGAACATCAGGAATGTAGCACCATAAGGCACAAATCCGCCATGCAGGGCAACACCATTGATGATAGCCGTCATACCAAATTCACGTACACCATAGTTGACATAGTTGCCATCGGTGTGTTCGCAAACAGGTTTAGAGCCAGACCACAAGGTGAGGTTTGAGCCGGCCAGGTCAGCAGAGCCACCGAGGAATTCAGGCATGAATTTGGCGAAACCTTCAATTGAATTCTGCGAAGCCTTTCTTGATGCAATCGTTTCAGCTTTGGCATTAACTTCAGCAATGAAGGCATTGGCCTTCTCTTCCCAGTCAGCTGCAAGTTCGTTATTAAGACGACGTTTTAACTCTGCAGCCAGTTCAGGGTGCGCTTCAGCGTAGGCGGCAAAGCGTGAATCCCAGTCTGATTCAGCAACTGCACCTTTTTCTTTGGCGTCCCAGCCTGCATAAACATCTTCAGGAATTACAAATGGCTCATAGTTCCAGTTAAGTTCTTTGCGAACCAGTGCGCATTCTGCATCACCCAAAGCAGCACCATGGCAATCATGTGAACCTGATTTGTTTGGTGAGCCGAAACCGATGATGGTTTTGCAGCAGATCATGGTCGGTTGATCGGTGTTGGCGCGAGCTGTATCGATAGCGGCTTTAATTTCGTCAGCGTCATGACCGTTGACGTCACGAATGACTTGCCAGCCATACGATTCAAAACGACCCGGAGTATCATCAGAGAACCAGCCTTCAACGTGGCCGTCAATTGAAATGCCATTGTCATCCCAGAATGCAACCAGCTTGCCCAATCCCAATGTGCCAGCCAGTGAACAGGCTTCATGTGAAATGCCTTCCATCAGGCAGCCATCACCCAGGAAAACGTAAGTGAAATGATCAACGATGCTATGGCCGGGACGGTTAAACTGAGCCGCCAGAGTCTTTTCAGCCAGTGCCATGCCAACGCCATTGGTGATACCCTGACCCAGTGGGCCAGTGGTGGTTTCAACGCCTGGTGCATAACCATATTCAGGGTGGCCCGGAGTACGGGAGTGTAATTGACGGAAACGTTTGATTTCATCCATTGGCAGATCGTATCCGGTCAGGTGTAACAGTGAATAAATCAACATGGAGCCATGGCCGTTAGACAGGATAAAGCGATCACGGTCCGCCCAGCCGGGGTTGGTAGGGTTATGCTTCATGTAGCTATTCCATAGCACTTCAGCAATATCAGCCATACCCATCGGTGCGCCCGGGTGTCCTGAGTTGGCTTTCTGAACGGCATCCATGGATAGAACTCGAATGGCGTTAGCTAAATGTCTGCGATTGTTACTCATTAAATACTCTCCTAATGTTGTTTCTGTTGGTTTTAAACGTGAATAGTGGTTTGAACTTTTCTGATGTTGCCGATGCCGCCATCAAGAACCACGGTATCAGTTGTCATATATTGGCCATAGGTATCCGAGCCTGTTTTAACATGGCGAACATAAGCGCCAGAAGTCAGGCCGGTGGCAATAAACAGGCAGTCATCAGAGGTGACCAGTTCGTCGCGGGTGATGATGCGACTGGTATCGATGCCTTCCTTCTTGCAAAGCTCAATTTCAAAATCTTTTTGCGGCGCCATGCGCCCGAACATTTCAGCACCCATGGCACGAGCAGCACAAGCTGTCACAATGCCTTCCGGTGTGCCGCCAATGCCAAACAGGGCATCGGAGCCCATGTTTAATACAGCTTGAATAGCACCATTCACGTCACCATCAGTGGCCAGGCGGATTTTCGCACCGGTGGCGTATACTTCTTTCATGATTTGATGATGGCGAGGTTTGTCGAGAATGAAGATTTTTAATTCACGGATATCTTTCCCCAGCGCAGAAGCAAGTTGTTTCAAGCGCTCTGCAACCGGTGCTTCAGGGTCGATTTTTCCACGTGCGGCTTTTGGATACACCTGCTTGTCCATATAAAAACAGGAACCGGGACGGAACATGGAGCCTTCTGGAGCGGCAGCCAGCGTTACAATGGAGCCGGGCATGTCTTTGGCAAATAAATTCGTTCCTTCAATCGGGTCAACGGCAATATCAACGCCGATGCCTTCGCCGGTGCCTACTTCTTCGTCATCATACAACGCCGGAGCCTCATCTTTAGCGCCTTCGCCAATGACGATTGTGCCACGCATTTTCACCTGATTAATACGTTTGCGCATGGCATCTACGGCTAAACCATCACCTTCGTCTTTCTGACCAGAACCAACATACGGTGCACAGGCACGCGCAGCGGCTTCACACACTTCCACCAGATCAATTTTCAGATCAGCTACTTTAGGCATAATCCCCTCCAGGTATGGTTTTATCGACTGTGTTACATTGAGATGTTAAAAGAATTGGAGCCGCATACTACCCAAGTTTTAATCAAAAAGCACGCCCGAATTCTTTTCTGTTTAATCCCTTTTGGTTAGCAGGGAGGCGGCTATAAGGCGAAAGTTTACGGGCTCAGCGAAGGGCATTTTCCGATCATGTTTTAACCTGTGTTGACCTTGATTGACGTTCAAAACATAGTTGCTTCTAACAGGTGATGGGATTAGGAAGTGAAGGGAGGGAGAGTTAATATGATGCGACTGCTAGCCTGGTTGACGAAAAGCTGTTTGAGACTTCTGTTTCGAGTCGAAGTGGAAGGTTTGGAGCATTATGAACAATTGGATCAGAAGGCGTTGATTATTGTGAATCATGTGTCCTTTCTTGATCCGGTTTTTTTAACATTGTTTTTACCCGGAGAGAAAAGTTTTGCTGTGCACGGCATGTATGCGAGGGCATGGTATTTGAAGATTTTTGATTCTATGGCCAAACAGTTTTCAATCGACCACGCGGATTCCATGGCCATGAAAAGCCTGATTGAATACTTAAATGCCGGTCACCGGGTTATTGTTTTTCCGGAAGGGCGAATTACCACGACCGGGTCACTGATGAAAATATATTCGGGCGCCGGCATGATTGCAGACAAAAGTAATGCCCAGATTGTTCCTATCCATATTTCCGGCCTTGAATATTCCACTTATTCCAGATTAAAGGGTATCTTTCATCTGTGTAAGTTTCCGCGTGTGCGAATCACTATTTTCCCGCCCGCTAAGCTCGAATTATCTCCGGCGTTGAAATCCAGAATGCGACGGCAAAAGGCGGCAGAACACATTGCGTCAATGATGACGCGGATGGTGTTTGAGGCTTTTCCTTATCAGCAGCGAATATGGGATGCTTTACTGGATGCTCGCGATATTCACGGTGATCAGCATGCTATTGTTGAAGATATGGATCGCCAGCCGCTGACGTATAAAACGCTTTGTCTGAAATCATTTGTGTTGAGTTATTTGTTTAAAGTCCACTGTGAAGCCGGAAAGCGCATCGGTGTGCTGTTGCCAAACACCAATGCAACCATTGTTACATTTCTGGCTTTGCAATCGATGCGTTGTGTGCCTGCCATGCTGAATTTTACCATGGGTTTGAAAGCTACGGGCTTTGCCATTGAAGCCGCAAATATTGGTACAGTCATCACATCAAGGAAATTTATTGAATTGGCTGAACTGGAAGCCCTTGCCAGTTATCTGGAAGAACGGGTGAATGTGCTGTATCTCGAAGATCTTCGCGCTGAATTAACGCTGACGAAGAAGCTGAAGGGGTTATATGCGGCGCACCGATCAAGAGCTGTTATCCGTAGCCGTTTGCGGCAGGTTAAAGCTGATGATGAAGCTGTGGTGTTGTTTACTTCGGGTTCCGAAGGCATACCTAAAGGCGTGGTTTTATCGCATCAGAATTTGCTGGCTAATGTTTCGCAGGGTCGGTCACGGATGCGCTTCACGCCTCAGGAAGTGTGCCTGAATGCGTTACCCTTGTTTCATTCTTTTGGTTTGACCGGAGGAACATTACTCCCTCTGATGCAGGGAACGCCGATTTTTCTCTATCCGTCGCCGCTTCATTACAAAGTCATTCCTGAAGTGGCTTATGATATCAATGCAACTATCATTTTTGGCACCAATGTGTTTTTGAATGGCTATGCCAAACATGCCGATGTATATGATTTTTACTCCCTCCGTTATGTGATAGCCGGGGCTGAAAAGGTACAGGATGAGACTCGTCAGCTCTGGTTTGCAAAGTTCGGCCTGCGTATTCTTGAGGGTTACGGTGCAACTGAAACAGCCCCTATTCTGACGATTAATACCCCCAGAGAATTTCGTTTGGGGTCGGTGGGTAAATTCTGTCCGGCAATTGAGTATAAACTTGAGCATGTGCCCGGCATTAATACGGGTGGCAAGCTTTGGGTGAAAGGCCCCAATATTATGGCCGGATATGTAATGCATGATCGCCCCGGAGAGCTGCAGCCACCATCGGATGGTTGGTATGACACCGGAGATATTGTCGATATTGATGAAGATGGTTATGTTTTTATTCAAGGCAGGGCTAAGCGTTTTGCCAAGATTGCCGGGGAAATGATTTCTCTGGCGGCCGTTGAGGAACTGGTATCGAATTGCTGGCCGGAATACCGACATGCGGCGCTGGCCATGCCGGATCACGGAAAGGGTGAGAAAATTATTCTGATTACCACGCTGGAACATGCGGAGCGCAGGCATCTGGTTCAGTTTGCCCATGAAAATGGCATTCCGGATATTCAGGTGCCTAAAAAGCTACTCTATGTTGATGACGTGCCTCTGTTAGGAAGTGGAAAAATTCACTATCCTGCCGCGCAGGCGTTGGCTGAGAAAATTCTGGGTGAGTCATCCGGGATGGAGGATCATGCGAAGGAACACTGAATTATTTGATATTCAGCTTGTAAATTTTAGAAAAAATTCATTTAAACCCTCTAATGTTGCCGGTGCTGCCAGAAGCAGCATGTGCCAGAATAACTAAATTTTCATTCGGAGATCATCTTTTGAGCGATAATATCCGCGAGATTCCTTACAATTATACCTCTTATTCTGACAGGGAAATCGTCAAACGTTTTCTTGGCGAGGATGCCTGGGATGATCTGAATGTGCTCAGGATTCAGCGCCGTACAGGCCGGTCGGCGCGAATGTTGTTTGAAATTCTGGGTGATGTGTGGGTGGTTGAGCGTAATGTTTTCCTGAAAAATGATCTGCTCAATCACAGTAAGCGTTTAAAGCAAATGCGGCAGCGTCATCAGGCGAGATTGCAGCGCATCATTAAAGGCGCAGAAGATAATCCCCGCGCCCAAAAAGTGGCGGTTTGCACCGAGCGAATGCTGGATGAGTTCTATGAGTGGTTTGATTGTGAGCCGAAAAAGCGCAAAGAAGCTTTTCGTAAATTGTCGAAACACACGCATCCCAATAATATCCATTTTGATGCTTACACTCTGACGCACCATGCGACGGATGCGACAGACTGGCGTTCGCACCACCCGTTCTGCGTGATTACTCCGGATAAACCGGACGAAATTCCCGGTCTGGTTCGTGCGATTGCGAAACTGGAACTTGTCGTTATTCCGCGTGGGGGAGGGACCGGTCTTTGTGGTGGTTCGGTGCCGCTGTCCAACAACGCGGTGATGATTAATGTCGAGAAGTTTGATTTTATCGGTGAAGTGAAATCTCGCGATATCGGCGATAAAGGTGTGGTTGATACGATTACTGCGCAGGCAGGTGCCGTAACCGGTAAAGTGATGGAAGCATCCAGACCCGGCGTCTTCGCTACCGATCCGACCAGTCTTTGGGCCTGTACCATCGGTGGTAATGTGGCTTCCAATGCAGGGGGTAAACATGCGGTGATCTGGGGCACCTGTGTGGATAATCTGCTTTCCTGGAAAATGGTTACGCCTGATGGAAACTGGCTTGAGGTTGAGCGGTTGAATCACAATATGGGTAAGCTGCATAATGTGGCGAACACTGAATTTAAACTGACTCGCACAGATAGCGTAAGTGGTGAACTGATTGCAGAAGAAATTCTGAATCTTCCGGGCTCAATTTTCAGGCGTGAAGGCCTGGGTAAAGATGTTACGCGCAAGGCCATGGGTGGTTTGCCGGGTATTCAGAAAGAGGGTACCGATGGATTTATCACCGAAGCTACATTTGTGCTGCATAGACCATTTGAGATTACGCGCACGGTCTGTTGTGAATTTTTCGGTCAGGATTTGAATGATGCAACCAGAGCACTGGTGGGGATCAAAAATCACGATGATTCGATGGATGATGTGTTTCTTGAGGGTTTCGAGCATTTTGACGAGAAATATGTCAAAGCGATTAATTATGTGAGTAAATCGACCCGCCGCGAGCGGCCGCGTGTGGTGTTGCTGATCGATGTATCGGGCAATGATGAACTGCGCGTGGCTCAGGTCTGTGCCGATATTTGCCGCATTACTTCGCTGGGTAATGGTGAAGGTTTTGTCGCTATTTCGGCGCAGGATCGGGCTCGTTATTGGGGTGACCGTGGTCGTATGGCGGCAATTGCCAAACATACCCGCGCTTTTAAAATGAATGAAGATGTGGTGATTCCGTTGAATCGACTGGCGGAATACAATGATTATATCGAGCATATCAACATTGAGAATTCAATCAGCAATAAATTGCAGATACTGGATGAACTGGAAAGCTACTTTGGCAGCATTGAGTCGCAATTGTTGTCAAACAATCAGTTATTAAGGCAGACGCTGAATCTTGATGAGGATGTGAATCTGGCAGAAAAACTGGCAACGTGTCTGCAAAAACTAAGGCGGGTAAAACAACGCTGGACGCAGGCGCTAAAGGGCCTGGACGAACCGGCTGAAGATATGCCCGAGCTGGTACCGGATATCAAAATCAAGCCAACGGAGTCATTATTCCGCGTGATACAGCGCGGTGATTTGCGGATTTCATATCGCGCGGAAGTACAGGCTTCCTTGCTGGATCGTCTGCGCGGTAACAAGACGCTGATCAATAAAATTCATGAAATTCATCAGCGGGTTTTATCCGGTCGCGTTGTGGTGGCAACCCACATGCATGCCGGTGATGGCAATGTGCACACCAATATTCCTGTGAATTCGAACGATTATCTGATGATGAAACGCGCTCATCATGTCGTGGAAAGGGTGATGGCCAAGGCGGAAGAGCTGGGGGGGGTGATTTCCGGCGAACATGGAATCGGCATCACCAAGCTGTCTTATTTGAATCAGGATGTGCTGCTGGAAACAGCGGCATATCTGAAAAAAGCTGATCCGGATGACTTATTTAATCGTGGTAAATTACAACCCGGACTGGATTTGAGCCTGACTTATACACCCAGCTTCAATTTGCTTGAGCATGAGTCCGTTATCATGGAGGCAGCAGATCTGACGGAGCTGTCTGAGGAGATTTCACCGTGTTTGCGTTGTGGTAAGTGTAAGCCGGTCTGCAATACTCATTTTCCACGGGCAAATATGCTGTATTCACCCCGCAATAAGATTCAGGCCACCGGCGGAATTATTGAGGCCTTCTTGTTTGAATCGCAAACAGGGGCCGGGATTTCTTTCGAGCAATTCGAAGGACTGCATGATGTGGCTGATCACTGCACCATTTGTCACAAGTGTGAATCACCATGTCCGGTCAATATTGATTTTGGCAATGTGACAGAAAAGATCCGTGCCTTGCTTAAAGATAAGGGCCAGAGCCGGTTAAACCTTGGTTCGCGTTTGTCTATGGCATTTCTGGTCATGAAACATCCGGATGCAGTACATCTGATGCGTAAGGTGGTGATTCGCTGGGGCTATGCCGGGCACCGTTTGGCGCATGCAGCATTGAAAGCTGTGGGGCTGGTGAAAAAACAAACGGCCGTACAACGAAATCTTGAAGGTATTCCGGCGCAGGTGATCAATTTTATTGAGCGCCCTTTACCATCGATTCCACTGCACACAACCCGCCAGATGCTGGGTATTGAGTCGCGTGACAAAAACCTTATTCCGGTGTTGCGCAATCCTGAAAAAGCCAATGGCAGAGCGGTATTTTATTTTCCGGGTTGTGGTTCTGAGCGTTTGTTTTCGCAGGTTGGACTGGCAACACAGGCAATGCTTTTTGAGCTGGGTGTTAATGTGGTATTGCCGCCATCGTATTTGTGCTGCGGTTACCCGAGTACTGCATCGGGAGATCATGCCGTGGGCGATCAGATTACCTACGATAATCGTGTGCTGTTTCATCGCATGAAAAATGCTTTGTCCTATCTTGATTTTGAGGCTGTGGTTGTCTCTTGTGGTACCTGTTACGACCAGTTGACACGCTATCAGTTGCAGGAAGTGTTTCCTGACGCTCCGCTGATTGATATTCATGAGTACCTGATGTCGCAAGGCGTACAGGCTCCAGAGATTGAAGGCGTGCAGTATATGTACCATGAACCTTGTCATACGCCTTTGAAACAGCACGGCTCGGCAACAGCCATTCATTCGCTGTTGGGTAAAGATGCGGTGAAGTCCGATCAATGTTGTGGTGAGGCCGGAACACTGGCTGTAGCCAGCCCTGATATTGCCGGCAAAATTCGCATGCGTAAGGAAGAAGAAATGCTGAAAGCCAGCCTTTTGCTTTCAGCCCAGGGTGATGAAGCACAGAAGGTTCTAACCTCCTGTCCCTCATGTTTGCAGGGGCTGAGCCGCTTGCAGGGTGAAACCGGTGTGGAAGCTGACTATATTGTGGTTGAACTGGTCAGGCAGTTGCACGGAGAAGATTGGCAGAACAGTTTTATTGAACGCATCAAGCGGGGCGGTATCGAACGCGTGTTGATGTAACGGCAAGCAAAGGCAGGAAACGCAATGGCAGATATTCAATCAATCATGCAGGGCATCAGCATTTGGGCTTTGCCCGTATTGCTGGCTATTGTATTGCATGAAGTGGCGCATGGCTGGATGGCGTATAAACTGGGTGATGATACCGCTTTCTGGCTGGGTAGATTGTCGCTGAATCCGTTGAGGCATATCGATCCGGTGGGCACTATTGTGATTCCATTGGTGCTGGTTGTGGCCGGTTCACCGTTTTTGTTTGGCTATGCCAAGCCGGTACCGATCAACTGGCGTAAACTGCGCAATCCCAAGCGTGATATGGTGTGGGTGGCGCTGGCCGGTCCGCTAACCAATATCCTGCTGGCAATTATTTCTACATTTTTGCTGTGGCTGGTTGCGATGATGCCTGCGTCATGGGTGTGGGCGGCTGAACCGTTGAGTCTGATGTTGCAGGCATCGATTCTGATTAATCTGGTGTTATGTATTTTCAATTTATTACCACTGCCGCCACTGGACGGGGGCAGGGTGGCTGTTGGCTTGCTGCCGCAGCCTTATTCAACTTATTTATCGTAACTATTCAGCCCTTTCGGTAGTGAGGCATATTGCCACACTGCAAAAACAATCCTTGACATGGTTTTTCTGCATTTTTCTCTTTTGAGAGGGGCGGGTTTGTTCAGGGGGATTTTTAGCAATTCC
>Ga0210027_1000310_pt1 | contig 52823 bp, 73 predicted proteins | sample CryGeymeta201510_FD_183978 | JGI IMG/M metagenome (GOLD analysis project Ga0210027, IMG submission 183978) | Groundwater microbial communities from Crystal Geyser aquifers in Utah, USA - Crystal Geyser metaG 2015-10 (SPAdes) (version 2) | ecosystem: Environmental > Aquatic > Deep subsurface >...
GATGCTTCGGCGGCGAACGAAACATCGTTCACCTGCCAAGGCGCATGCAGGCCGAGCGCCATGCCAAATAAAGTTGTACTATTCATGGTCAAATTATCGCATTATCCACTGTAAATCATATAGAGCCTTATTGTTGGCGGGGTGGTTGATCACAAGATTGGGATTGAAGCGACAATTGCTTTATTTTTCATGTTCTTTGTGCTACTTTACATTGCATTCAACCTACGAGGAAAGGAGAGCGAAAATGGCAATTGAATCACTGGTTGCATTTGGACTGGCAACTTTTGTCCTGCTTATGGTTTCCATCTATGCAAACAAACACAGATCGGAAGATCACAAGAAACACGCTCAACATCAAGACGAGCATCGCGCAGCTTAAAGCTGCATAGCACGCCAAGCCGCCATCCTTAACCGGACTGGCGGCTTTTTCACGCCCGCCCGACTCCCCATATACCAAGTTTTTCAACCCTAGATCGCAATAAGTTTCGGCTATTTTCCACTCTTAGTTCTATTGTCCATCTTGCAGAGCATCTGGCAGTTAGCTGCAATGGTCTTGCCGCCCTTGCTCCAAGGAGTGACGTGATCGGCTTCCATGCCGTCAATGGCGAATGACTTATTGCAACTTGGGCATTTTCCTTTTTGACGAGTAAACCAGAAGCCACCTTTCTTGTGGTGATCGGTAAGGAACCGATGGATTTGTTTCAGACCGTTTTCGTTCACTGCATATACATTTGTTTTCATTTTATTTCTCCGTGTAGTTTAAAGCTCACAAACCAGACAAAATCCTCACAACAAACCTCTAAAACCGCATCCAGACACAACCAGACGGCGCGCAACGCATCATATCTAAAATATTCGTTCACAGAAACCGTCTGTGTTCGGCACTACAAAACTTAAATCAGTGCAATCAGTGCATAGTGTTGCCGTTGGTAACCGACAAAACAGTTTTAAATCGTTTAGACATACGGTCAAAATGCGCTGACAATTCTTGATTCGATGGATGTGACTGAATCAACTCAAGCGGGAAAAACACACTCCCTTTCTGTTCAAGAACAGACTGCTGTGTAACAAGCAGCGCATCAATCCCATTCGGCTCAACTATCTTCACAAGCAGTAACTCTTCATCACCGATCAGGCCAACCACCATAAATCCAGGCTCAGCCTTTTTGCTGACCAGATACTCGCCAATTTCTTCGCTGATTCCAGATTCATCACGGGATTCTTTCAGTTGTTCTTCGTTGACCATCAAGTTGCGAATGAAAACCGGATTCGCATCGAACTCAAATCCAAATTCTTCACGCATCTGGTTTGTCAGACGAAGAGATCCATTGAATAAGGCATTCATCGTATCGGCAAGCAAAACGCCATGGTGATACCACCACGCATTACCAACGCTCACGCGATAAACCAAATAGAAAACGTCCCGAGCATAGATTGTTCCGCCTGGCTCCGAGCGCGCATCCAGCACTTGGCGTGCCGATTGGTCGTCGTGATAAAAGTTTTCTAAACGCACAATTTTCCTTATATATTTGTAACGCTTAATTTAAGCGTAACGAGGCCATTCAATCACTGAGAACGGTTTCTCGTAAGTAGGATACTCACCAGTTTCCTGACAGTGTTTGTACGCCAGCAATGCGGCACGGAATTTTTCTTTACCGGCTGCGAGCATTTCCGCTGAGGCTTGATGAACCCATGTTGCATGTGGAGCATCATCTTCAACAGCGATAAAGTAGAAGTCGCGCAACAAACCTGTGGTGTGAAATACGCCTTCTTGATACATGGCCGCCTGCATGTCATACATCATGCGAACACAATTTCGACTAAATGCAGCAGGGCGGGAATCATCTGTAGTTTTCAGGTCAAACAGGCTGTACGGATTGATGTTGTCAGGGCGAATCTTGCACGTTACGCCCGTTTCTTCGTCGGTCCAGATAATGCTCTTTTCGTTTTGCCCTTCCTTCAACAGCTTGCCGATCGGGAATTCCTTGTAACCCAGTATCGAATCACGCATAGCCAGTACGCGCGTCATTTCATCCGACTTCAGGATTGACTTGCCAGCGTGAGCTTCTGCAAACTCAGTATATTTTTTCCCTCTCCGATCACCATCACGCCATTCAACAAAATCTTCTGCGAACAGAGCTGGCTCCAAAACGGATGAATGCAAAGCTGTTCCAATCAAACGGGCAGTTGTGTCGTTATTATCGGCGGCCAGATAAGCCTTCATGTGAGCAGGGGAACGAAGCACAGTTTTGAGAACCGAACAGGACACAGCCGTTCTATCTGCGTGATACTCGTCATTACTCCATTCAGGTTGTTCCAACTCCTGATCCACAGTTGCTTGGATAGCGGCCATTGCTGCTGGGTCTGCTGCATTCATTTTTCTCTCCGATCTCATGGTGATAATAGCCAAACTGCGGCACATGAATAGAGTATGCACAACCGACCTTATTCCAAAAGCACTATTTTCAAGTCGAGAAGCTGCGCCACATGAAAAATCCGAGAATGATGATCAACACCATAGAATGCTGAAAAACGATTTTCACATCCTGCCCGGACGGAATACTACCCATCAATAATTGAGCTGTTAAATAGAACAACCCAACATCGAGTGCAGAGAATGAAAATGGTGTCCGCCATACCGCCATAAAATACGCTGCAGGCAAAAGCGATAGGGGAGAAAACCCTACCAGCCATGCGTTATACCAACTGATATTGCGGCACAGAACATGACCCAGCACATACGTTCTCCCATTACGCTGCGGAATGATGCTCAATTTAGTAGGTTGTGCATTGCTGAGAAAGGCTGCAATCCAATGCGATAGCTCATGGGCGAACGTGGCCGGCAAAGACAACATGGAGAAAATCAAGAAAAAATTCCGTAACAACCCAAGAACGAATACCAGGAGAAAGCAGGACAGCAAATACAGAATAATTGGCGTTGTCACACCAGATAAAAACTGCTCAATCACTTGAAGCTGTTCCTAATTACGGGTCCAACTGAAAAGATAATGCCGATCGAGGGCTGAATGCCTGCCCCAAAGTTTTGTTTTAGCGTAGGGAAAGACGTAATGTGACTTGGATCATCTTCTGAAATTAACCCGGCACACTTAAATCCGTCAATAATGAATTTGAATGATGCCACCAACGAATCGTTGTCAAAAGGCTTTACGCCTGAGCGCTCCAGCGTCACAGCCAATCCTTTTGGCAATGGTGTACGAATGCTTAACACATGGCTTGTGGCGAGCATCATGGCACGTTCAGCCGCCGCATGACAGGCGTGACGGTATCGCTTCAATTCACCTGTCCGGTGATCCAAACGTAAGAGTTGGTTCAAAGATAACAATCCAGCACCAGAGAAGCGCGCCTGGAAAGAAACGCCGACATCATAAGTAGCGTGAATTGTGCTGTTGTTCAGTCGCTCGACTAAAGCATCAGCGGAAGACACAGATGCATTATCCTTAACAGCGGCATGAGTGGCTTTGAGTTCTCCACCAAATTGATTGCTCACGCGCAAATGAGAATTTTTCAATAATGCACCGAGGGCTTTGTTATTTAGTCTCACTGCGTCTCAGATAGTCATCTACTAACAAGTCAATCAATTCGCGCCGTGTGGTAGATGGCACCAATCCCATTTTAAGAGCAACCTGAGCCATTCTGTCGTCGTCACTACGCCTTTGACCTTTAGTCTGCGGCAACAATTTTTCGCTCAACGCTGGCGCAAGATTGCTGATAACTGCGTTTTGTTTTTCCGCGCGCGGAAATGATACAAACTGATGATCCATTTCAATAGTTGCAATATCATAAACCGACACACCTGTTTTAACAGGTCGGCAAACAAACAAGGCCAACAAAATATTGTTTTTACCCTCTGCGCGCAGCGCCGGTGACGCTTCTTTTTTAACCCAAAAGCTGATGCCGTGCATGTGTTTCACAGCCATAAGATCACTGTACTTTGATGGCTTAATATCCTTGATTATGCCTACGGTGAAATAACGATTAGCGCCATCATCATCATCGCTTTTAGCGTAGAAATCCAGATACCTTTCTACCTGCTGCTCGGCCAACTGCTTATCGAACGTATCCGGGATCAACAAACGTGTCGATAAAGGCTCACCTTCGATTATGATTTTATTGGCAGCTTCCAGAAGCGCATCCTTGATGTGACTCCACTTACAATGCTCAGGTAGTAAAGGCTGCGCAGCATCCCATAATCTGACAAGCAATTCTTGAGGTGAATCAGATCCACCGTACACCTCATGAGGAACGATATGCGACTGACAATCCTCAGCATGCTCTTTAGCTGTCCCAGGCATACGGGCGAGGTAAAGCAGTTCACCGCGCTTGGCGATATACATCGGTGGTTGAGAGGCGTTACACGTACAGAGAGGGCGTACACCAGAATCTTTTGCGCGCGACAATACGTCTTGCCCTTGAGTGCAAGTCAACAACCAAGACTTCTGGTGAATGACACCCTGAATACTGATTTCCATAACACGTATTTTGCACTATCAGGAATAAATTGTGTGGGTAAAATAACAAAATTAGTATGGAACCAGTTTAAATAGTGCCTTAAAGTGCATTTTTTTAGAGGTGCGAAGGATGCAAATGTTTTGTAAAATGCGGCAACGTATTTTAATTCCAATTAGAAGGAAACAATGAGATCACAGTTATGTCATCCGGTCAGTATTGAACACATCCCGACCGGATTTAGTAAAAGAACAAATTTGTCAGTCGTATTGTATGAAAACGACCATAAGTATGGGGTGGCTATCATCAACAAAAACGGTACGGCCTACTCACCAAATTACGCAGCAAACGACAATTCAACCCTGCGCTCTTTTGTTGGAAGTGTTGCCGAAATTATTGACTGGGTAAGCTTCAAAGATGCCAAACAACGATTTGATAAAGTCGTTCTACTGCACCTCAATCGAGCAACTGAACGTAAACGCGAGAAAACCACCACATATCTCCAACTTGTCCACGGCTAAAAAGACTTTTGGAATTCGCCTGGCTGTGTAAGCTAAATCCATTCCTCACTAATCGGCAACGGATATGCAGCGCACATGCGTTATTTTGAGTAAATTTGGGCTTGCAGACGATCATACAGATGATGATGTTGAAACTGCGCTGGCCGAGATAACCACGATACATGCCGAGTTTGGTATCGCACGACTTCGGCTGGGGGCATTGCTTTTCGCAGTAAAAAACAAATCTTTATGGCGAGGCAAGGCATCGACGTTCAATGAGTTTCTGGAAAGCGAGAATATTCGCTATTCCGCAGCCAACCAGTACATGAAGGTTGCACAGAAACTCATTATTGAGCTGCAACTGAATGACCATCTACTTTCAATAGCATCACGCATCAGCATGACAACATTGCTCAAGGTGTGTTCAAAAATCACCCGGGCGAACGCCTTAGACATGGTGCATTACCTTGATGGTTTGAGCGATCGTGATGCCAAGCAAGCGTTAGATGAATTTGAGTCCAGACTTGAACCGCTTAACGCCAAAAGGGAAATCAGTCATAAGGTCAAAAGGATGGTGAATGATTTTTACGAACTACCGAACGATCTGCGTATTGAGTTCCTTGAGGCAATGAGGATGTCAGGGTCAAGTCGGTCAGAAAAACATGAGGTCGAGGGATAATGAACGGTGACGAATTAAGAGGACATCATTTTATCCGGTGTTCGACAGGCAGGCAATACTTGCTATGACTTGGTGGCGCGAACCGCCTCCATCGGTTTGCTGGCAGGGGATTTCATTGATCAGCCAAAAGTTGGTATTCGCAAGCCACCATCCAAAAAACGTAAGTCAAAGGCACGAAAGCTCGCCAAAATTTCCTCCAGCTCACGCCGCCGCAATCGTCAATAGCAGTTCGCCCGGAGAATAGGATGCTTGCTGGATTACATTACTTCTGACGAATTGCAACGCGCGAGGGAAAGCGTTTTAGCCTTGTCTTTGGAATGTTTGCAGATAATCTGCCGCACTCCCTGTTTAGCTCACCATTTTTCTTGCGGAGATCCATCATTTCACTATTAAATGCCTGCTGTGCACGCGCAAAGTCGAGTTGGTAATCGTTGCCTTTCCGCTCTGCAATTTGGTAAGCATCTTTTGCCGCACACCTTGCCTTGTCGATTTCCATCAACATCGTTTTCTCCATGCCTCGCAATCGCGATTCGGCGTTAACCAGATCGTCACGGAAGGTATTAAATTGCTGAACATTCAGCGCCTCCTGCTCACCCAACTGCTTCCGAGCCGTAATCTCTGACTCCTGAGACAAAGCAATCTCTTGCCCAAGTTGCACCACTGACGCTTCGATGGTGCTGATAGAACCTCTCGCAGCCTCAAGATCAATACGCGTACGTGCCAACTCAGCAGTCAACTCAAGGGCAACCCCTTCAGACAGCTCCAAGGCGTTGCGTAACGATTCGATCTCAATAAAGTAAGCAGCACGTTCCTCGTCAAACAATTCTGCAGCCGCAGCTTTGGCTTGTCCCAAGATCGCGCGGTTCGCCTCAACCAGATATTCGGGTAACGGCGAGTCGTCTTTGGCCTTCTTCCTGTCCTGGCGCTTATGCCACTGACGCAACTGGTCGCTGATCGTGGTTGCACTGCCTTGCCCGATCACCTCCCTGATCTTAGCGACCGTGGGATGAATCCCTTGCTTTGCAAATTCATCTGCTGTGGCATCAACCATCTCACGGGTGTTACCACCAGTGCCATTCGCCCCTTTAAGCAAAAACGCCTTGGAAGTTAAGCCTGTCATTTTTCGTCACCTTATCTGTAATACGTTACACACATAATAACGTAACAAAATGATAATGCAATAGGCGCTTTCTAACATTAGCCAACTAATGTTAGAACTACTGAAAATATACTCGCCGCCCAGCACCGGGTCGGCAATTGTTTCACGGGGATGCCTGCCGCAAACAAACAATGAGGCCAATAAACATAATGATTAAGGAAATCGGGCAGTCGAACTAAAACCGTGCGTGGAACAATTTGAGGGTTCGGCAAGGATTGCAAATAAGGCTTTTGAAATCGACAAAATATGGAAAAATGACTTATCGGCGGTGTAACGCCACTCAGGGGATTGAAATGTACGAAACAGTGATGAAACTCATGGCCATTGAAGTAGAGAATCACAACAAGAACACACGACGCGAAGGCCGCAGATTGATTGAGGCCAAACTTACTGGAATGTCCGAGGCACTGGCCGCCGTGGGCGTTATCTCTCAGCTAGACGTAAGAAACGTCTTTAACCAATTGATCAGGAAGTAGCGGCTATGCCGGTCATCATTTTTAATAAGCACCAGGAGTTCGATGCCAGTTGGTGCGATGAAGTGGTGAACGTCATGCGACCACATACTTTGCAAAATCCCACGCCAATTACCAGTGTCACAACACGCACTGTTGCTATTCAAAAATGCCGCACGTATTTTGCCCAGCAAATGCGGCGCAACACGCCTCAACGCACAGAAATTAGCCGTCTTCAGGCATTACACAGGGCAGGGAAGAATATCGGTTTGATTTGCTGCTGCACACCTCTTCCATGTCACGCAGACATAATTAAAGAATGGATAATTGGCGATAGGGTAACGGGTATATGAGGAATTTGAAAAATGCTTTTTTTAACGTGATCGTCCGGAAGAGAGGGGAAGGTAGCAATCAATATCTCTGTGGCAACTCAATCTCTACTGCCATTCAAACAGCAACAGTTGAGTCCGATGGTTTAACGGAATGCGCGGAAATCCTCCCCGTTCAGGGGGAGGATGAATAGCGCGGACACCGCAGGTGTCCATGTTGTTAGCCTACTCAGGCGTTTGCTGTTGTTCGATATATTGACGAATGATGGCAATCGGTGCGCCGCCGCAAGAGCCTGCAAAATACGATGGCGACCACAATGCGCCTCCCCATAACTTTTTGCGGATACAGGGATAGTTCTTTCTGCGAATCATTCGGCTGGACACCCCTTTGAGGCTGTTCACCAGCACAGACACCGCCAGCTTGGGCGGATAGTTCACCAGGAGATGCACATGGTCATGCTCGCCGTCGAATTCTATCAGCTCCGCCTCAAGGTCGGTGCAGACCCCAGCGAAGATACCGTGCAGGTCGTCAATCACCTCCTTGGTGAACACGCCACGGCGGTATTTTGTCACAAAGACCAAGTGAATGTGAATCTTGAAAACGCAATGCCTGCCGTGTCTTATTTCGTTGTTTTTCTCCATAGACCGAGTATAATTCAAAGCATGAAACGCTTGCAAGCCTACAAATTTCGGATTGAGCCAAACGGCGAACAGCAACGCGCCATGCGTCGTATCGCCGGTTCATGCCGGTTTGTCTGGAACAAGGCGCTTGCACTGCAAATCGCCAATCACGAAGCAGGCGAAAAGTTCATCAATCATTTTGATATGTGCAAATGGCTTCCAGTCTGGAAAAAAGAACCTGATACCTTGTGGCTCAAGGAAACACCCTCGCAACTATATCAAGTTGTACTCAAAGACCTGGTACGCGCCTACAAGAACTTCTTCGAGAAACGCGCCGACTTTCCGACCTTCAAAAAAAAGGGCATCAGCAGCAGCTTCTGCTTCCCTCAAGGTTGCGAACTTGACGCTGGCAATAGCCGTATCAGGCTTCCCAAGCTGGGCTGGATTCGCTACCGCAAGAGCCGCACTGTCGAAGGTACAATCAAAAACATCACAGTGTCCTGTGTCGCAGGCAAGTGGTACGCCAGCATCCAGACCGAGCGCGAGGTTACGCAGCCAGTGCATACGTCCACGTCCATTGTCGGCCTCGATGCAGGCGTTACGCTATTTGCTACTCTCTCGGATGGCACAATGTTTGAGCCGGTCAACGCCTTCCGCAAGAACGCCGCGAAGCTGGCGAAATACCAGCGTTGTCTGAGCCGCAAAACAAAGTTCAGCGGTAACTGGAAAAAGCAGAAACATAAAATATCACGATTGCATCAACGGGTAGCTCATACCCGGAATGACTTTCTCCACAAGACTTCTAGCATCATCAGCAAAAACCACGCGATGATTGTTATTGAGGATCTGAAAGTTACGAATATGAGCAAGTCAGCAGCAGGAACGATTGAGGCGCCAGGGCGAAGCGTCAAAGCCAAATCCGGCCTCAATAAGTCGATTCTCGATCAGGGCTGGGGCGAGTTTCGCCGCCAGTTGGAATACAAGCAAGCGTGGCGTGGTGGTGATGTACTTGCCATCAATCCGTGCAACACCAGCCGAACGTGTCCCGCTTGTAATCACGTATCCGCCGAGAATCGCAAGACACAATCCAGGTTTGAGTGCGTCGAATGCGGGTATGCGGAAAATGCAGACCTCAACGCGGCCATCAATATTCTAAGGGCAGGACATGCCCGGCTCGCCTGCCAAGTGAACGATGCAGTAATGTCGTCAGCAACAGGAACTCATCGAAGCTATCTACCCCATTCCGGGGTAGAGGCAGTAGGAATCCCCTGCCTTTAGGCAGGGGAGGATGTCAAGAAAAGGGGACTCGGTTACTTTGTGGTCGATTGACGACATGACAAAAAAACAATCAGAAATAATCTGCATTGGCTAAATGGAATTTGGAATTGAAATGACAACTAAAACGCAACCTAAAAATGCAACTCACGGCAGCATCCGTGCATGGAGCGCCCTGATGCGTCACACCACACAAAATGACTAAACAATTACCCAGCAGCATTCATCAACGGGTGGCCACGACTAGCTCTGGCGTGCAACTCTGGCTCAATTCACAAACAGCCAGCACCACAAGAAACAGTTACGACCGGCACGCCTATCGCTTGAAGGCGATAACAGGAAAGAATCCAGAGGATTGCACGCTAGTTGACCTGCAGTATTTCCAAACGATTATTAACAATCCACCGCCATCAATGATAGGCAGAGGTTTGCTGTTCAAAACGACACCTTCCACTACGTCTGCTGTTGCAGCGATGCAGGCCATTCAAAGTTTGTTCTCATTCCTGCAAAGGGCAGGGGTCATCACCACTAATCCAGCCGTGCTCATCCGAACCAGATCGCAAAAAAAACGTAAGCGTGTCGATATGGGCAAGGGGCGTGATTTTGTAGCCCTGTGCGCTGCGCTGGCAAAAGACGATACAGTTAGCCAGAAGGATAGATTGGCTGGCTTTGCTGTTCTTGTACTTGCCAGCACAGGCCTGCGTGCAAGTGAAGCGGGGGAGGCGCGTAGAGAGGATATATTTTGGCGTGATGAAAAGCCGTGGTTGAATGTATTTGGTAAGGGTTCAAAAAGCCGTGAGGTGGTCATGCTGGACGCGCTATTGAAACTTGGCACGTCCATCTGTAAAGATTCGGTTTGGTTAATTCCTGAGCCGTTACGCGCCTCTGGTGCGCGGATTGTGGTGTGGCGTATGGTGAAGCGTGCAGCAAAGTTGGTCGGTGTACCTCCAGATGAAGTCCATCCGCATTTACTTCGTCACTTCCACGCATCATTACTGCTCGACAACGGGGCGACACTGGCCGAGACACGCGATAACCTTGGGCATGGAAACATCGCTGTCACGTCTGACTACCTACACGCTGATGAAGATCAGCGGCATTCCTCCATATCGCAATGCCTTAACGATTTGCATGACAATCCAATGGATTCTTCACGTTCGCTTCAACAGGGAGCGATAAAACGTTAATATCACCAAATTATTAACGCTAAAGGATTCGCATGCTGTCAAAAAATGAAGATATTGCCGATGTCATCCGAGTTCATTTAAAGAACAGTGGCGGCATACTTGTTGCAGGACTAGACCAAACGATCAATCAAAAATTGCTCAACGTCTTGCTCAAAATGATCCCCGATGAAATGAGCGTGACGACATTTTTTAGGGAGGTATTTTCAGTCGTGGCTTATGTAAATTCAGGTCGTATGGAATTCAAAAAGGTGCTTGGTGTGAATGAAGAGGGAATTTTGCTGTGTGAAGAATTATAAGTTCCAAATAAACAAAACCCCATCCTAAGACAACTAGAATGGGGTTGATTTTAATTAGACGTTCCGCAACACAAGCATGTTCTGAGAACAGCCGGCATTACAGTGTTACAGGGAAGGCAGCATATCTTACTGTGCAAGCCGACTTCTCTGGCCATCCATTCAACGCCATTGATTTCAGTTCGGGCATAAACACCTCAAAAAACTCAAGCGTTGATCCCAACGGAATACCCCCAAAACCACCGAGAGCTTCATAATTACTCCGAAAAAAAGCCCCTACACCTTGCGGCACTTGCGGCATAGAGGCGTTAAAAAAATACAGGTTTGAATTACTCTTCGTCATCCTCCTTACCTTCAGGCTTGAACTTCAACTGCGCCATCAGGCATTCGGAAACATCAATATCGGTACGCACACCCTTGAAAATCGGGATATGCAGCGAACCGCCCTTATATGCATAAAGATACTCGCAATCAAGGACAGTATTAGGAGATGGAATGCTCGCATTGGCTGGCACGGTGACGTTACCTAACGGGATGATCTCCGTATCACCAGGAGCGGCAAGCAAGCCAATTGACACGCTACGCTTACCTTCCTTACAGCCGGTGACAATGAAGGATGAACGTGCATAAAACACACGTTTGAGCCAATCACCACCACTTGCCGGGCGACCACCTTCAACCAGACAGTCAATGCGCTTATACACCACGCCTTCTCCACCTTCGCGCTTGACCCGCGCATACAACGCACGTTTCTCTTCAGTAGTCACCGCAACCGGGATCGGGATGATTACTTTGGAATTTGCAAAGGTATGTTCCAACAGGCGCTGACGCTGCAACCAGCCGTGAGACTGACGAAGCGAACCACCCATCAACACATGAAGATCGAAGGCATACAGCTTATCGCCAACAATTTCAGCATCAATACGCACCGCACCACTTTGAGCAACATCCAACAGCTCGTCAGCAACAGCTTTCGGCAAAGGAACAGACAGACCCTTACGGTTCATGCCAGTTACATTACCTTCACCATCTGCATCGGCTGCACGTCTGTCACCATCCTTCTTTTCCTGAGCAGCCCAAGCGGGGTCAGAATTCAGACGCTGCGCTTCATCATCATCAATGACGTTGAGAAGTTGGGCATCAAAATCTGTTTTGCGCGCTTCTTTGGGAGTGTCCTGATAGGGAACACCCTCATCACCGTGGCTGTAACCTTTGCCTATCTTTTCGGCCACAACCTTATCAAAGGTTTTCTTGGCTTTCTCGTAGGGCAATGGGGTTGCAGTTTTGGTACCTGAAACAAGGGCTGCACCTCTGCGACCATACTGGAACGTAACAACGAATCCCGTGTCAGCCGCCTTCAATTGCGCGTGGTAAACCTTGTCGGATTTTCCATCGCAAAATGCCAATGATACAGATTGATTTTGTGTCATTTTTTGTCCTTTCAAGACATAAGCCATATCCCCTTACGGGGAATTTGGCGGTTTAAACTTCGACCGGATGGCCGAAAATTTGATTAAGATTCATTAAGAGCAGTAGGCAACCCGGCACCAACATTTATGCCAAGCTTAACTTGCGCCAATTCAGCATCATGAGCAGCCATGAAATCCTGCATTGCAGGATAATTAGCCCCTGTGACAAAACCTTTGATGTAACAACGCATGCGCCATAACATCGAGGGCTTGATTCCATAGTGCTCACTTGCTTCAACATCACAAGCAATACTATGTATTCCACTTGCGTTCATAGAATGCACTTGATTAAGAAGTGATTTCATCACTCGCTCCTTTAATGAAGAAGTTGGGTCATTTCTGACTCAAGATCGACATCGTGAAAAACATCAACGAATTTCACATCGATGCCATGTTCGAGGGCAACTTTAACTGCGGTGGATTCTGCATACTTACGCAGCGTGTCCAGCCCAAGCATCTGCGAACTGTCGGTCACCGTACGGAAATCGTAAGGTGAATTACCGAAGCTTTCAGATACATCAGGTATGCCATTGGAACGGTCTTTAAAAACATCAACGGTATAGCCATAGCGGTGAAATGCCGCCATAACCAGCGCGTTACTTTTGTCGTTAATGGTTGTAGTTGTAATTGCGTTGATAGTCATGTTGCTCTCCAAGATTCTGCGAGAACAGTTATCCCCTGCGGAGAATACTGTCCCGCGTAGGGTTTAAAAGTGACACAGAGGATCTGCGTCGTTTGAATGCCTCTTGCGTGAGGCGGCAAATTTCAGCCGTGGCTGAAAAAGTGAAAACCCGAATCAGGTCGCGGTTGCACGCGCAAAAGCGCACGGGCAGGCGTGACGTTACTCAGGATTCAGTTCGATAGATGGATTGATGCTACAGGTTGTACGAGGTGCTAACAAATGTTAGCGATTGAAATTCTGCGTTTCTTTAACGCCCACGCAGAGCTGGCGACTTACTACTGCGAGTGCAATTTTACGCCTCGCGGCCTTGCGGTGCAATATCTGAACCTAGATTTCCTTAAATGATTGCGTGCTTCTGAGCTATCAACTCTGTAGAAAGACTTTTAAGATCGCTTTCAACTCGCATCTGATTCAGAAAGGCTTTCAGCTTTCAGGTATCATTCAGTTTCATTCAATAATGATTGCGAGGCACCGGTGTCAATGCTTATACCCCTCACAAACCAACCCGTTCTGAACTAAATAAGATCGGAGTTGATACCATTGCATTAACGATTGTGGCCTATTTTATTATGGTGCTCGGATATTTGTCAGCAAGCGCCTGCACGACATTAGTATTCACGATATTTATCGTGAGATTTGCAAATGCTATCGGGATTTCCATACGTGAACATGGGTTCAGGGGAATGATTGCAACCATGCTGCTTGGACTTGCAACCTTAATGCTCATCCTGTTCGCCAGATACATTTTTCTGACTCTTTTCGCCTGACTTGCCCTTTCCGGGTATGGCTTCATTCAAATTAAGTTCCGTCATATCCTTGATTGGCACTTCAATTTCATTCACAAATGAACTGACTTCACCCACTGCCGAGATAATCAAACGATTTTTGGCACGGGTCATCCCGACATAAAAAAGCCTCCGTTCTTCTTCCTGTGATTCATCATCGAGATTTTCTTGCTTAATGTCGGGTATAACGCCATCACTCATCGACAGCAACCACACATTGTCAAATTCCAACCCTTTTGATGAATGAAGGGTTCCTAATGTGATCGCACCAAATATTCCGTCTGTATCCTTTTCTTTGTTCTTCTCTTTGGTTTTCTTATCCAAAGGAGGCACATCACTCGTTACAGTAAAAAGGCGGTCGAAAATAGACCCTTCCAGTGAAGACAAAATTTTACTCGCATTCACCAGCATGCCTAATTGCTTGTGGTATTTATCTTTACTACCGCACGAATTCGCATCCATTTGCTTCATAAACCAATCAAAAACCCCACGAATAACGCCACTGATTCGGTCATCCTTTTTGCGGTCAATCACCTTGCTCCAGATGGCTACCCATTTGCCCAGCTCATTGATCGTATCTGCTATGTCCGTGCTAAACGAATTCGCTATGGTCGCGTTATCAAAGAAAATGTCGCGGAAGTTGGGATAACGCTCATGGAGAATATCCAAGGATACATGGTCTATCCCCGCAAAATGCAGCGCAGCATCAAACCCCGTTTTTTTCCCTTTTGATGCAAGTGAATCCAACAAGCTGATTGCCAAGCAAACAGGTGTGTCACTCCAAATATCTTTGCCTGAATAGATAATAGGTATCCCTTTGGCACGCATAGCACTGGCTAACACTTTCAGTTGATAATTATTACGGACTAGAATAGCCCATTCGTCATCCTTGATGCCAACCTGATAGACGTACTCCTTCTCAACGTAGGTTCCATCCTCCAGTTTCGCTTTATATTTAAGTGGAGGGCGGACAGGCGTACCTTCAGAGAGTTTAGTAATCAACTGTGTTGCATACATTGCCTCGGTCCCAGCATCAGCAAATAGCATCACTTCGACTTCGCCACCTTTCCCTCGCTGGGCAAATAGGGCCTTATCTACCCGTGTTTTATTTTTAACGATCAGTTTTGCTGCCGCAGTTAAAATCTCGTCACGGCAACGATAATTGGTATCGAGCGTGATCAAATTGGCATCAAAGTTATCTACAAAACGCTGCATTCCGGCATATCCAAGTGCGCGTCGAAACTTATATATGGACTGGTCATCATCCCCAACAACCGTGAATTTTGAGCCAGCCTTGATGTGCTCGCATGCCCACGCGTATTGCATTTCGTCCATGTCTTGAGATTCATCAATCATCAAGTATTTGCAAGACTTTGGCGCAAGTTCACCCAGGCGCATCAACCTAACGGTTCGTGCCAGCATGTCGGTAAAATCGATGACATTGTTTCGTTCAGTGAGTTTTGTGTAGGCCACATACAATCGCCCATGTTCATCTTGATGGGGATCGTAATCCGGATTCATCTTTGCATTTTCGAGAAACGCCATCGCTTCTTCTAGTGGTATTTTTGACAACTTGGATTCAATCAATGCGCGCTCGACGTATTGCTTGGTTAAGCCATCACCGATGACACTCCCCGTAAAAGCTGCGCCCTGCCGAAGTTGACTGAGTGAAACTGAATGGAAGGTGCCGCTGGCAACCAACCGTGAATTTGATTCACCGATCGCGTCGATCACGCGCGTACGAATTTCTTTGGCGGAGTCAGATGTGAACGATACGATGAGAATTTTTGCTTCTGGTTCTAATCCGATGATGTGGTCAACCTTGTTGACCAACACCCTCGTTTTTCCGCTACCAGGGCAAGCAACTACCAGACAGTTATCTAAACACTCAACGGCCTGACGTTGCTTGCCACTGAGAATCATGCTGCTTGTGCCACCACTTCATTTGCCTCAACCGCCTTTTTAGCCGGTTTAGAATGCGCCGCAACACTACTTACCATCGAGTCATTGCCAATTTCTTTATTGACCGTATCTTCTGCGTCGGCAATAAGTGCATCTTCATCCAATCCATCGCTGGCTTTATCTGCCTCATTGGAATCTTTAGCACGCGTCAGGTTTAGGATGTAATTAAACTGACGTGCGATACCACCAATCGCGCCCAGCACAACTTTCCGAGCATCACTTTCATTTTTGAACTTGGCACGACTGTCAATTTCACCAGCCAACCACAACTCATAATTCAGTGTATAAAATTGGTCAGTCAACACCATCATTTGTGCAAATTGAGCCGCGCCCGGTGTAGTAATAGGAAGCTCCATGACATGCTGCTTATTGAAGAAAGTTACTTCCGCATCATTGCCAGATGTCTCAATCATAGACTGAACCTGGCCAATACGCTTTTGCATATCCTGAATCGCCTTGAGTATCGTTTCCGCCGCGATTTCTTCAGCCTTTACGATTTCATCTTCTTTGGAATTACCCAGCAAAAAACGACCATACGCCGAGATAAAGAAAAGGTTGCGCGACATGAACTCAAATTGCTTTTCGACCACTTTACGCACCGGATGATTACCGAATGCGACAACCTTGATACGGAATGGACCTTCATAACGCTTGAAGAACTTCAGCTTACTTTGAGCGTTCCATTCATCGACACTCAGGACATTATCGGGAATACTCCCAGTTGCATTATCAGCACTTGTCATGCTTCCTCCTTTTACTTTAAACCGCCCAACAGGGCGTTGTCCGGCCTTTTCCAGACAAAAGCAATAATCCTCGAATTCAAACAAATTTGCACGTTTGAAAAACGAGGGTTTTGCGGTTTATTTGAACTTTAAGTGTTTTTTTCCAAAATAAGGGTTATTTTTTCACTGCGTGAATTAGAACGCTCTTGCCAAAAGAACCGAACGTCGCGTTGTCTAATGCCAATGATGCCGGGAACACAAATCGGTCATAAAATTTAATGGAATTTTCATTCAATACCCCTGATCCGCCGACCAACCGATAAACTCCCGCCGCAAAAAATCCAATTGAGTCTGCATAGCTTGCTGAATGAACATTCCCGCCAGCCGCCATCGTCTTGGCATAAAGTTCATTCACGGTATAACGCCTGACGTGCCCAACCAATTCATCCATTTTGCTATACAGACAATTGAACGCCGGCACAAAAATAACCAACTTGCCACCGGGTCTGAGTTTTGCCATTAACTGTTCGATAGTGCCCTGATCATCTTCAATATGCTCAAGCACATTAAACGACCATGCAATATCCACACTATTGTCTGGAATGGTTGATAGATCAGAACGAGCATCGATTCCATTCCCGACCAGATTTTTCAGGTAATCAGGGTCAATTTCAATGGCATACGATTTGGCGAATTTTGAGCCAACCATCTGCAAGAACCGTCCCGTTCCTGCACCATGATCGAGGCAAACAGCATCTTCAGTAAGGTCAGCCGCAGCCAACAGTATTTGATTCGCCAAATAACCGTTGTATCGCACCGCAAACTGCATTACATCAAGATTTTCCATATTTCCATGCCGAAATTAAAAATAAAGGTGCGAGCAACGGCACAGGAATCGCTGTGTGCAGAACACGATGGAATCCAGCTTTTCTTAACCTCGCTTCTACAGCGTAAGCTGTGTGGTAATGGTCAGCGGGTTTTTGTTTGCGCATCACAAAACGGATCACTTCATACAATGTCGTTTCGGTTGGCAAGGATGTAAATAGCATCCCATCAGGCTTCAATCGCCTGATGATTGCATCAATCGGCATATCCAACTCTTTGAAGTGCTCCAGAACATCCGCAGCTACGATCGCATCGTATTGCTGTGCTGCCGGCTCACGTACATTGGTTTCAAAAATCCTCACGTTATGCAGACTCAGTGAGTCAACAATTCCCCGCGCAAGGTGAGTATCAAGGTCAATGCAGTCAACCTGAGTGAATACAGATGAAAGGGTGGGCAGGAAAGCACCAGAACCGCCGCCGAAGTCAAGACATGCACCCTTAACGCCAGAATGCACAATCAATCGAGCCAGCAGCCTTAAACGGCTCCAGAACATCCATCGAATCCCTGCGTTATCTGAACGGTACAAATCTGTACGCTCATCCCCCTTTGGGGTCAGTTGACGATATAACGGCTGTGGGATTTCTACAAAGGCATCAGACATGAACACCACCTTGTTTCGCTAAATTCAGCGATTCTTCACATGGCCGCAAATGCTCACATGATTCCCGCCGAGAAACTGACGCTCTCAACAACGAGGGCAAATGCTTCCAATTGATTTTCTTGCCTTCGCTATGCTTGCGTGGTGTGTATCGAACGGGCAGGGCGGTAACTGACATTTTTGCTTTTAGGGCAATGAGGGTGATTTCCGTCTCAATGGCAAACGCTGGACTCTGCGTATCCATCAACATAAATGCTTCCCGTGTTAAGCAACGGGTTCCGGTTAATACATCCTCCGGTGCCGACTTGAAACGCAGCCAAAAAATAGTTCTGATCAGATTATTTACACCAAACGACACCACTGGCAACCAATTCAAACGCCATGCACGAACACCAATAGCCATCATGTAACGGCGGTATTCCATAGGCGTGTCAAGCAAGGCTTCAGCAACGCTATGTGCGTCAGCAACACTGTATTCCGAATCAGCATCATGGAACATGAGGACATTCCGAGTGGATGCCAATGCGCCACAACGCATAGCGTGACCTTTACCGGGACTTTTCCCATGCACGACTCGAACGCCGTGTACGGTTTTCGCAAGTTCCGCCGTATTATCTGTACTGGCATTGTCCACCACGATAATTTCAGCAAGCGGGAAGAAATGACGCATTTTAGCCAGCACAGGAATGATGGAGTCTGACTCGTTCTTAGCGGGAATAATAATCGACAACTCATGCTCATTGCGGTGAGGGTCATCTACGAATTTATTGTACATTCCATAATCTCCATTTTTTTTGAACAGCAGAAAGTGTCAGGCATGAAGGTGGTTCACCGGACATTGATTGCTCAACAACGTGGGTGAAGTGATATTTCTTGATGGTTTCGCAGTTGATCTTGGTATTGCGACTTATATCCAATGAGAGTTGCTGCACGTCTTTGGGTGCTGCACCAAACGCATAGGAAGGCTCAATTTGAATGCCGGGATTAAAGAATGGCATTGCGTAGGTCGCTTCCCCGAATGCTGTTATCACACGGGAATTGACCGGAATTGCGAAGTTAGGTGCATCATCACGCGAAGGAATCGTGCCGGCGACCTGGAGCAGTAAAAATAAACTTATGCAGGCGACTAAAGGCATACCCATTGCGTTTAACTCAGGAAGCTTTGGCTTCCAGCATTGGATAGCTAACAACACCATCAAGGGAGCGATTACGCCAATATACCGAACCTGATTTGATGCAATAAAAAACACCAGAACGAATGCAATGGTTAAAGCACGTCGCGTGCCATCAACAACCAAGCCAATCGAGCCGAGAATTAAAAGTCCAATGACAACCGGATTGAATAACAACAACTCCAAACCGAGATTTTCGCCGACTTCGCATATCTGCTTTTGGAGAACATCTGGCAACCAAAGCAGTGCGCTGTAATAATCCGCACCGAACATCAGCAACCAGAATCCAAAGTGGATCACCGTCAGCGCAATTGCCGCGCCAATCTTTTTAGTCACATTTGTTTGGAACAAAAGAGCCGCCGCGAAGTACAAGAATGCGAGCCAATAAGATGTGCACAGTACAGCGCCAGCCAGCGTCCATGCGACTACGCCTGAATTACGCCTTACCAAAATAGCTGAAATTGCCCAAACAGAGAGGATGATTTCTGGCCTTGCAAGCCCGATCCGACCGACTGACAAGTAAACCGCAACTGCAACCGCCAAACCAGCCCAATAAATTCGATCTCGACGGTCGCCCATGATTTGCAAAACCGCCTTCGCAACCACCGCAGTCATGCTGGAATACAATAGGAACTGCAACAACCACATCGTCACAATAGGCGTGAGCGCAATTTGAAACCAGTTTAGTGCATGGTCAAATCCATACCATAAGTCAAACGACGGCAGCGTTGAAATCGGGTAAAGGTTACGATAATCGTATTGGTAATATTGACCTACAATGATGTCTCGCAACAAGTCATCGCGTGCAATCGGCCCAATAGAAGCCGCAACTGTCAAGAATCCCGCCATCGGCACATAAATAGAAAACAGCTTTCCATGGCGTTCAAAGAAATAATGAGCCATCGGCAACCACGCACCACGGTACCCAAACACCAGAATTGCAACCGCTCCAATCCCAATAAATGAATTCAGCATAGCAATCACAAAGACGAAAGTGATCACCACCATCTGCAACTCGATACGTTGCTCACCAGGATGTTTAATGCATGCCTGAAGTACACGATGATATTCAAAAAACCTTTGACGCATATTGCAAAATCCCCTTCTCATTGACACTTAACGGCGAAACCTTCTGCTGTGTATAATGACCGCACCAGCTTTGCACTTTAAGTAATATATTTGCATGATACCAAAAGCCTTTATTGAAGATGTAATTTCTTGTGCTGACATTGCTGACATCATTGGTCAGAGGATACCTGACCTCAAGCAAAAGAGCGCCAATAACTATGAAGCGTGCTGCCCATTCCATAATGAAAAAACAGCATCTTTCACGGTAAGCACTGAGAAAAACTTTTACCACTGCTTTGGTTGCGGTGCACATGGGAACGCCCTTAATTTCCTAATGGAAAACAATAACCTATCGTTTGTTGAATCTCTCAAGATATTGGCTAAATCTGTTGATATGGCCATCCCTTCTGATGACGAACACTCGCCGCCACATGACAAGCAAGAGGCTCAACGCTATATGCGTGCCACTGCAATACTGTCCGAAACCCAGTCCATTTATGCGAAACATTTATCTGAAAGTATTGAAGCGAAAGAATATCTATTCAACAAAAGGGGACTCGAACAACGCACAGTTGAGAAGTTTGGCATCGGTTTAGCCCCTAACGCGTGGCACACCATCACGGGCAACCGGACATTCCGTAAGGAACCATTAATGGATGCCGGGCTAGCGTTACAAAAAGAAAATTCAAATCGCCTTTATGACAGATTTCGCAACCGAGTGATGTTCCCAATATTCGGCAAGGGTGACAGCCCGATTGGTTACGGTGGACGCTCTATTGACGGCCAAGACCCGAAGTACCTCAACTCGCCGGACTGCCTTGTGTTTCATAAGGGGGAACATCTTTACGGGCTGAAACAGGCAGCGGAAAGCATTCGTACTGAAAAACGATGTTTCGTCGTTGAAGGCTACATGGATGTAGTCATGCTTTCACAAACTGGCATTGAAAATGTAGTCGCCTCACTTGGAACAAGTATCACTGACCGTCAAATTGGCAAGTTATTCAAGCTGGCAAAACACATTACGTTCTGCATGGATGGTGATGCCGCTGGGCGCAAAGCTGCGTGGCGTGCGGCAGAAAACATTCTGCCCATACTCGATGACGGTATGCGTATTGATTTCATGTTTATGCCCGATGGGGTTGATCCAGATGATTATGTCCGGGAACATGGTCTTGATGCATTTAGGCTGATGGCTGATGAATCGTGCACACTGACCGACTATATTCTCAAGGAATTAAGCGCACAGTCTGATATGGACAACGGGGAAAGTCTGGCTAGTTACTTGTCCAGATCCAATGCGCTGGCTTCACAAGTTAAAAATGGGGTCATCAAACTATCGCTTCAGAAAGGGATTGCGGCAAGAGCGGGTATTTCACTCGATACAATGCTGGATATGCTCAAGGAGCGTGATTCAGCAAAGCGTCCAGCTCAGGCCGCCGAAACAACTGAAACTGCAGAAGTGGCAGAGGTTATCAACCATCCGGTACCAGAAAACACGCCCAAAGCACCAGTTAAACACACACAGGATATTTCAGTAGCAGCAAAAATGCTCGGCATCGCAGCTATCCATACAAGGCAAGTGTCAGACAATCTTGATATTGACAATCTTTCAAGATTTTTAAGCGTAGCCGACAAGGAAATGTTGTTCCCTTTGCTTGCGTTCTTGAAGGCCAATCCGACAGCCGATAGTGCAACCATCATTACTTCACTTTCTTTCAACCCACACAAAAATCTGATCACCGCATTAGTAAACTCAGCCAGACTGATGGGTGAAGATTTTGATGCTGTTCACGAAGCAAATGAAACATTAGCCAGGTTCGCCAGTATGGAACGGGTGTGGGTACGCGTTATTGAAGACCAAAGGCAACTGAAAGTTGCGTGAAATAGAATGAGAATGGTTATTGCTTTTTAGCAATTTATTGATAAAATACGAACCGCTGAAAGCCGCCAGCGCTGTGTGGGCGTAAAAGGAACGCAGAATTAAAACCCCCGCTGATTTACGTCAGCACCTCTCAGGGCTTCCATGCCCGAAAGAACACAACCCCCATTCTTATATGGATTCCTTGGCAGTAGTGCCTATCGGAATGATGGTTTCTTGCGCCCCTAGTGGTGCTCTGATCGCTGATCCTTTGTGGTTAGCAGTTTCAACTTGATTGAATGGTGCGCCTTTTTAAGCTCATTCACTCATCACCATTTAACTTTCCTAATTCCCGCTTTCACAGGTGGCACACCAGATTTTCCAAATTCAATGGCGAATCCGGTGTGCCCCCTGTGGGTTTTTATAGCGAGAGAAAGGAAGTAACAAATGGAAAATATCAATACAGCAGCAAATAAAGCATCCAACGAGTTGTCAGCGCTAATCTCACCAAATGAGTTTTGCGAATTAAGTGAAATGATGTTCTGGATCGAGCGTGGTGCGGTCACAGTGCATCACTAATACAGCATCGCTCACCGTGAGGTGAAAAATGCTAACCGGGTCGTGTTCTGTGTTGCATCTTCACAATAAAAGTGAAATCGACTTTAGCCATCACCGGGAATATGAAAGCTCCAACAAAAAGCCCTTTTGGTCATCACTGACAAAAGGGCTTTTCTTCATTTATGGCCACGATTTTTGGGTTGCATTGGCAATCAGTTGGGTTTAGAATTCAAGCCGTAGTCGTAGTTCGCCAGCTCTGTGTGGGCGTTAAAGGAACGCAGAATTAAAACCCCCGCTGATTTACGTCAGCACCTCTCAGGGCTTTCACGCCCGAAAAACATACAACCCCATTCTTATATGTATTCCTTTGGTAGTAGTGCCTATCGGAATGACGGTTTCTTGCGCCCCTAGTGGTGCTCTGAAGCTAACCCTATGTGGTTAGCAGTTTCAACAAGCGCTTTGCGCTGTCTCAACAATGCGTTTTCACGCATGCTCCAATAGCGCTCACGCGCTGCGGTCTTGGTTGCCGCTGTTTGCATCTTCTTTCTCACGCTTCTTGCCTGAGTTTGTTTGATGCTATTTCTACCCGAAAGGGAACTCAATAATTGATCGCTATAAGAGCTTTTCCGCTTGCGGATTTGCCACGCGCTCGCCTGATGCTGGGTGTTCTTTACAGAACTAATGTCAACTCCGACCATTTGTCGGCTACCTACGCTCTCCCGAAAGGATTGAGCTAGGCCAGATTCGCTGAGTAGATTCGTCTTCTCAGCTAACCCTGTGGGGTGCATTCCCCACAGGGGTTTATTGCACTCCATAGATTCTTTAACGAACCGTAAGGTTCACAATCTACTGGAGAAACATCGTGTCCATTAACAAAAAAGAACTGTTTTTGTCGTATCTGAAGGATGTCGGTTCAAAAATGGCTAACGCCATTTTCTCTGATGTCCCACTAGCTCAGAGGGAACTCTGGACGAAATCAGCATCGTCAAAATAAGCATGGTGTGCCCCTCAATCGAAGTTGATTGTGGGACACCTCTAAAAATCTTTCCACAGAGAGGTTTTTAAGGGTGTCCCCCATCAACCAAGGTAAAAGGAAAATATCATGTCTAAAAAAGTTCAGTTTTTGTCATACGTAACCGAAGTCGGAGTTGAGATGGCTAACGCCATTTTTTCCGATGTTCCATTGGCACAGAGGCAACTCTGGGTCAATGCGGCTAAGGCGTAAATCATGGTGTCCCAAATCAGAATTGATTCCGGGATACCCCCAAAGCTTTCTTAATAAAGAGCGTTTTGAGGGTATCCCCCATCAACCAAGGTAAAAGGAAAAACATCATGAATGCAAGAAAATTAGTTATTGGCATCATCTTCGCCATTACCGTAGGACTAGGTATGGTGACAGCCGTTAATGCGATGACGATGGGTGTGGATTCACAAGCCCAAAGTCAAAGTCAATTAGCAAAACTTGATCGCTAACAGGGGGTCAAGATGAAAACAAGAAAATCACAGAGTAAAGCCGCTGCAATGGGTTCTGCAAGTGAAGGCAAAAAAAGTCAGGTATCGGTTCTAATTGAGTCAGGCGTAGAGAGTTCAGTTGCAAACGACTTGTGCTCTCGACTGTCTGCGGGTTCCGCCCCTGATGATAAATTTGCTGCTGCTGCCATCCAATCGTTTCTTGATACGGTGGCCAGCTTCACACAATCAGGATGCCAGTTACAGCGCATCTGCTGAATAAACGCGACGCTCCATGTTACGAAAAATAATATGGGGCGTTTCTTATTTGAACTTCCTGTTTTAATAAGAAACGCTCTATTCCAAGTTTGCGTCCAAGTGACGTAAAGCCTTCTGCGGCTATGCAGAATTTCAAACTTTGCAAGTGCATCCGCACTTGTATTTCAAACGGCTTCCCGTGAGGGAGGCCATTTCTTTTTGGAGAACCAAAAATGCAAACTGAATCGCAAGCAGTACATAAAATCCGTGTAGGTAGTCTTATTGCCGGATTGAATCCACGAACCCATTTCGACAAAAACGAAATGACTGAGTTGGAAGACTCCATCCGTGTCAAAGGTGTGATTCAACCGATCCTGGTTCGTCCTACTGATGATGGTGGCTATGCAGTTGTAGCAGGCAATCGTCGCTGGGCTGCGGCTCGCACTGTTTTTGGCGAGGACTATGAAATTCCGGTCCACGTAAAAGCAATGTCTGCTGATGAGGCCGATGAGTTGGCACTTATCGAAAATGTACTTCGCTCGGATATGTCGCCGGCAGAAGAAGCTCAAGCGGCATCGAAGATCCTCGGACGTTGTGAGGGTAGTCGTGAAGAGGCAGCAAAACGCCTCGGCTGGTCACGTTCGATGCTTGATAAGCGTTTGGCACTCATGAATTGCAGTGATGCAGTTCGCCAAGCACTGATCGAGCGGAAGATAACGCTCTCTCACGCTGAGTTGTTGGCAGCTGCTCCAAAGGCACGTCAAGAACTGGTTATCGTCAAGATGCTCGAAGCACCGAGCCTCGTACCGATCGCACAGTTTAAGGCTCAACTTGAGTCCATTTCAAAGTCACTGTCCGCAGCGATCTTTGATAAGACAGGTTGTGCGGGATGTCCGCATGATTCAAGTGCACAGGCTGCAATGTTTACCGAGGCCATTGGCTCTGGTCATTGCACCAACTCAGCTTGTTATGACGAAAAGACGATGGCTGTCTTGGAAGCAAAGAAAGTCGAGTTGTCTGATGAATTTACAAAGGTGCTCATTGTGAACCCCGGCGAAAATTTCACCGTAATCAAACTGGTCGCAGAAGGTGCGCTCGGTGTCGGTGAGGATCAGGCAAAGGCTTGTAAGGGCTGTGCCAATTTTGGTGCGGTTATCAGTAATGTTCCTGGGAAGATCGGCAACACCTATCTCTCTCAGTGCTTCGACTCAGCATGTAATACGCTGAAAGTCGCTGCTCGCATTGCTGCTGACAAGGAAGCTGCAAAGGAGGCCGCAAAGCCTGCAACGCAAACTCCTGCCAAGTCCGGTGACAAACCAGCGAAAGCTGGCGAGAAACCCGCTAAGGCAGCGCCAAAAACTGACGTTACGGTTCAGACATCCCAACGGGTTCTGGATTATCGCGTTGGCATCTGGCGTACCGCACTCAAACGCGAGCTGTTCGCTGATCCGGAAAAGAACCTCGTAATGCTCATTGCAGTAATGATGACGTTAGGTGGTTCAAATGTCTCGACAACGAAAATGTCTGCCGCATTTGAAAAAATGACTGGCAAACGTCCTTCTCACGGCGACGTGGGGCTGGCTGCAACAATGGTGACAGAAATTGACGAAAAGACCCGTCAGCAAATGTTGTCAGGGATTGTCATTTCCGTCATCGACGGAGTTGAAAAATCCAAGTTGCCTTCCATGCTGGAATTCTTGCAAGCCGACATTGGTAAACATTGGAAACTCGATGCTGAGTTCTTGAACTTGCTCACTAAGAGCGAGATTGAGGCTGTGGCGGTTGAGATCGGCCTGAAGGATGCGTTTGGAGAGAATTTCTACTCCATGCTCAAAGGCAAAAAGGATGAAATCATCAAACAGCTTCTTGCTGTGGAAGGTTTCGAGTATGCCGGGAAAGTACCCTCGTCAATGCAGTTCAAAGCCACTACATCCGTAGCGGCGTAACTACCCAATCGGGGATGCTTATTTCCCGAAAGGGAGTAGGTGTCTCCAAAACTATTCTGGAGAAAACTATGTTTGAAGTTCTGAAAAATCTGTTGGCTGCGTCCGCAAAAGGCGTTTCCGTTATTTTCAATCAAGATGGCACTGTCACAGTGACCGTCTTTCCGAAAGTAGCTGAAGGTACTAATGCTGTGTTGCAGGCACCACTGGTCTTGACCGGAACGGTCGAGGAATTGGATGAGCAGTTCGCATCAATCCTTGCGGATAACATTGGCAAGCGTCTAACGCTAGCTGAACAAGTCGCCGCTACCAATGCGGTGATGGAAGCTGCTGCAACTGAAGTTACTGCTAAAGCAACCAAAGCGGTTGCCAAAGCAAGTAAGCCTGCTGCTGCTAAAACCCCAACTGTTGTCGCTACAGCTTCTGCTGATAGTGGTGATGGTGATGGTGATGGTGATGGTGATGGTGATGGTGATGGTGATGGTGATGAAAGTAATGATGAAGAAGAAACTGGCGCAAGCTCAGTAACTTCTGAAGTCGCTCCTGCAACCGCTACCGCAGATAATCTGTGGTCATAAGGGAGAAAAATCATGGCAGTTACTATTGATAACCTGGTGCGCTCCTTCAATTACAACGGAATGGCCTTGCAAGACCCCGGCCAAAACCTCAGCGTGGAGGAAGTACGCGATATTTTCTCCATTCAGTTTCCTGAAATTCTTTCAGCCGCTATCGAAGGGCCTGAACGCAAGGGAAACAAGATGGTTTATACGATCCGAAAAGCTGTTGGCTCAAAGGGTTAAACATGATGTCACTTAGAGACCGGCTTCTAGCCGAATCAAAGGGTGACTCCATTCAAGATACGGGACAAGAAATTGTCCCGTTTCATTTGGAGGAAGACAAATTATGCATGAACGCACTATCGCGGCTATTCGACAGGTCGCAAAGAGCATCCGCAAAAGATCGTCTGCAGCCTCCCTCCGGGGCACTGCCGATGTTTTTCTAACATTACCTTCGGTATCTACGGGGGTACCACTCAAGTCAGTTTCTACCGCAAACCAAACACAGTGGGCGACAGCAGCACTTTGCACGCTTGATCTCGTTGATGACGAAGGAATATTTTCGCCAAAAATGGACAGTCGTGCAGTTGTTGAAGCGTCACTGGAATCATGGGCAGAAAAACATCTTGGTAGCATCAAGATGCTGGCCGGTTTCAATTTGGAAGCAACGTTGGATCCAACTAACCTTGCGTACAACTACGAAACGGATGCTGAGGATGATGGAGTCGAGCGCTGGTACATCGCGCTCTCTCACAACAACTCCGAAGGGTATTTCAATGTCAAGGATGGGGTCGAGAAGTTAGAAGCCCTTATTCCAGGATTAGGTCATACCGCATTCAGCACGATTGAAGCTGCCAGTTTCCGGACTGTGCCAATGTTCTCGCCAGGAATGGCGTTTGGATTGGCCAATTACGTGTACTGGCATGGTACGGATTCTGAAGATGATTTTTTGGCAGAGCACGCTGATCTTTATGAAGGCGATGAGGATGCACCAGCAGTAGAGGATTTGTTCACACCGAACAAGTTCAAAGCATCCTTCCCTGACTTTATGTTCAAAAACGATACACAACTGGAAATTGATGCATTGCAGAAAATCGCATTGCATAAAAATCCACTTGTGTCAGAAGTAGCCCAAACCATCCTGTCCATCAAACGACAGACTGAAGAGGGTGCTGAACTGCCGGGGTTGCAAAATTCCGGTGTAGAAGCAGCATATTTTTCTGGCCATCTTGGATGGGACGAAAATGATTGCTTGAATACCGTTGCTGATGATTTTTATCAAGACGCTAACAATAACTCGGATTACTACACCGAGCTTTATGGAATGAGTGCTATTCCTTTAACTGTTGAGAAGTTCCAGCAATGGCGCATCGAAATGGAAAAAGGGTTCGCTCTTTACTCAACAACGGACAGACTTTTACAGTTACTGTTCAAAGGAGAATGATGATGCAATTCGCATCCAACGTGGTATCCCAACAGGACGTTACTTACACCCTGTCAAATGCCTTACTGCTTTACCGTAGCAGCGATGGCAACAAGCCTGTGTTCGCATCAATCCATGATGTCAGCATGAGCGTGAGCGAAGAAAGCACCCATCCTGTTATTGAAGCGGGTGTGGCAGTCTCTAAGTCAGGTTTGCTTGAAATGTTTAAAGCGCTGACACCGGAGGAATATACCAAGCCAGAATTGTTTGAGGCTAATCTTCTCGCCAAAGGCCAGAACCATCTTGTATGGTTTTGCGCACCGAGTAAGCGTGATGTGTGGTTCAAATGCAATGAGATTGGTGAAGGCGAAGTTACTGCCAAAACCAGTCATCCAGGCTTGGTGTTCGCAATCGTTGGTGGACAATGGTATGTGTTTGCTGTCAAAAGCAACGCAAAACCTACGGCAAAAACACCGCTGTATGTAGCGCCCTACCTAAATGTTTGGGAGGGTGGCCATATATGTGTGGGCAATATCGATCAACCGAAAGGCCAGTCGAAGTTTCAGCCCGACGCGTGGGAGGAATCATTCTTCCGCTCGTTTTTTACCCATACCAACATTCATAATTCCGAGAAAATAACTAAGTTCTCAGGTGGCATTTATGCTTTATGGCGCGAATTGCTGAAAGGCCGTTCGTTTCCAAAAGAGTATTTGGTGCCAATGAAAAAAACGCTGGGCGAAGTATTCAATGAACTTGTTCGTCGCGCTGAGAAAGGTGAATAACATGGATCAAAGAGACAAAGCCCTGCAAGACACCACCCCAACGTTCATGGTGCCGTATTTTGGCACTTTTGAACCACTTGAAACAAATGGCCTGCGAATGTTGATGTCATCAAACGGGGTTTGGATGGAGGTGCGACTTGCGTGGATTTATCTGCGCGTACAAGTTGCCCCTCCATTGAAAGTCAATGTTCCGTATGGTGCCGTTGAGCCAGCAATGGAATTCGCATTTGGCAAGTTGCCGCGTGCGATGGTGAGTCAGTTCATTGACATCGCTAAATTGCATTCACCAAACGAATGTGCCGCGTGGGTAATCTGGAATCAGACAACCAATTCGATACGTTTGCAGATGCTCGATGATGTAGTCACTGTCGGGCCTGGTCATGTGGTCAACAATCTGCCACGACTGGAGGATGATGAACACATAATTTTGGATTTGCATAGCCACGGCAAAACTCATGCGCACTTTTCCAGAACCGATAACACAGATGACCGAGGCGTTTGTAAAATTGCTGGAGTTGTCGGAAACCTAGATAGCAGCACAATTACAACGACTTTTCGCCTTAGTGCGAATGGACTGTTGCAGTCGCTGCCTTTTGAACTTTAACCCCGTAAGGGAAAGCAATCCCGCAAGGGAAAGGAGCAACTATGATTCATTACATCCATCCTCACCTCGCTGCAATGCGTAGTGAGATAAAGGTGATTCTGGTCGGTGCTGGTGGTACAGGTTCACATTTGCTCGGCGGATTGGCAACGATCCATCACGCAATGCTGGAGCTGGGCTACTCACATGGCTTAGACGTAACTGTGTTTGATGGCGATACTGTTTCCCCGAGTAATATCGGGCGACAAAAGTTCGCGCCATGCGACATAGGGCTTCACAAAGCGTCTGTGTTGGTCAACCGTTGCAACCTGACGTTAGGGACGCGATGGAAAGCCAAAGTGGAGCTCGTCACTAAGTCAACAAGGCTCGATGCTGACATCATTATTGGTGCGGTAGATACCAGGAAGGCGCGTGCTGCGATTATTGCAGCCGGCACTACTCATTACCTTAGCCAGAGGCCTTATTATCTTGACTGTGGCAACAGGTCTGATGACGGTCAAATTTGCTTAGGTGAGATTGCTTCACCAAACGCACGACCCGATCCAAATCGTCTGCCTCATATTGGTGATTTATATCCAGATATTCTGGATGAATCGCTGGATGCGGAAGATGATGCCCCAAGCTGCAGTATGGCTGAGGCACTGGAGAAGCAGTCGTTGTTTATCAACAGCACGATTGCTAATTGCGCCATGAACATCCTGTGGGAGCTGCTGCGTCACGGGCAGATCAAACACCACGGCATGTTTGTGAACATCAAAAGTGGTCGCACAACACCTTTGGCTGTTGACCCCGATACTTGGAAAAGAATCGGTTACAAAGCTCCAAAGGTTCGTAAACCAAGGCAGAAAAAAGTTGCCTAGTTGCATTCCCCCGAAAGGGGGGATGCTTCTAATGGGTTTTCCAGAATCCATCAGAAGCATCTGTTAGTATCATCACCCCGACCGTTACGTTAAGACAATCATGGATTTTGGAATTGGCACTTATATACTATTACTGATTGTGATCGTCTTAGGCGTTGTCATCACTTCCCTAATGTGCGTATTCCTTCTTGTTCTGCATGAATGGGGGCATGTCTCAGCAATGCTTAAATTTGGCATCAAACCGGAGCTTGTTGTGGTTGGCTGGCCTACCGCATTCAAATGCAAAGTAAATGGCGTCCCGCACCATTTTGGATGGCTTCCTGTGTTCGGTTATACACAGTCTGCCGGGCTACTCACCATTACTACCAGAAAGAAGGCCATCATCGCATTGGCCGGGCCTCTCACGTCGCTGTTGTTGGGTTTGATGCTCTTACCGTTAGCGGTCGTTATGCAAAATTGGGTGATCCATTTGGCAGGGTGGGGGAGTTTGGTTATCGCCGTCATGAATATCGTGCCATTCCCTCCTATGGATGGGTGGTTTGTCGGAAAATATCTGCTGGAAAAGAAGGGCATAGAACTGTCTGAAAATACTGAACGCGGCCTTTATGTTGCAGGAATAGCCGTAGCGTGTTTTTCAGTGTTTTTGTTGCAAGAGATAAATTTTTTGGATCTTCTTCGTATCACATACTGACAAGTCAATCTGCTTTAACTATAATGCACTCGTAGTTGCAAGTCGCCAGCTCTGTGTGGGCGTAAAAGGAACGCAGAATTTCACCCGCTGATTTACGTCAGCACCTCGTACCAACAGTAGCGTCAATCCATCTATCGAACTGAATCCTGAGTAACGTCACGCTTGTCCGTGCGCTTTTGCGCGCACAACCGCGACCTGATTCACGGTCATCCATTTTTCAGCGTCCTGCTGAATTTCGTCGCTCTACGCAAAGAGCATTTCAAACCACACCGGTCTTCAATCAAGGAGGTGTTATGACTGTAACTTCTGTTTCATGGCCTGATATGACTTTTGGGCCGGTCAACCTACATTCGCTTCCGCCAGCATGGTTTTATTACATGGCGGTTGAAGAGAAAGCCGAATTCATGCGCAGAGAATTTCTGTGGATGGATGAAGAAACACCCAGCGAACAGTCCAGCGTTCACTAATCACGCCAATCATGGCTTAACTACCATTCGGGGAATGCCATTCCGGTGTTCACCTAATTAACTTAGAAAAAAAATGAAAAAATCTTACAAAACAATTATCGCTGCTACCGCATTCTTTTGGGCACCAGCTGCAACGATCTTCGCAACACTGGCCCAGGCTAGTGGCCTGTAGATAAGTAGGAGAGGGGGAGTCATCCCCCTCGCTTTACTTCCGTCATATTTTCTCTGTATTCGTTCGAGTACATCAAAAACCTGATGGTGCAGATTTTTCAGCGTACTGCTGAAATTCGCCGCCTCACGCAAGAGGCATTTCAAACAACCGGGGAACCGGAATTTAACCAGGGGAGGTCTTATGGATATTTTTTCTCTTAATGGGGTACTTTTTCAAGGTGCCATACTTGCGACAGGAATTGGTGGGCAAATTTATGTTGCCCACATGAATTCACGCGGGTTTTACCTGTGGATGCTGAATAATCTGATGCTGATCACCGTTTCAATCAGTTTTGGCAGTTACGGCATGTTGGGTCTTTACGCATTTTTCTTGTTGATGTCAGGTTATTCATTAACCAAATGGGCAGAACAACGAAAGATTCGTGAGGCAGAGCAAGCAAAACTCGCAGAACTGCTTGTCATTGCACAAACCTTTGTGAACGTAAATGAACACAATTTAACATCGTCTGATGTAGTTTCGAGCATCAAACGCGCAGAAGAAATTCTGATGTTAGAACAGCTAGCGAAAGTGAAGTCAGCTACACCATCACGTCGCTTTCCATTCTCACTACGTTTTTCAAAAGCCTGACTTCTGATTCAGGTATTCAATTTTTCAGCTACGGCTGAAATTCGCCGCCTCACGCAAGAGGCATTTCAAACTGTCACAGATCCTCTGTGCCATATATCTAAAACTGGTCGATTCCCGTAAGGGATGAATCCGTATGAAAGGACAAAAAATGTCACATAAACACCCTTGGTCAAACATCAATGGAACTACTCTTGCTCAGTTGGACAATGATGCAGGATTTGATATTGCTGTGTTTTGTAAAGGCTCGTATGAGACTTTAGAGGACGCAGATAATTCCGGTGGCTTGTATCGTGTAAGTAATACGATTTATGGTCGCTCCAATATGGAGGATGTGATTGACGCCATGCGTACTGCAGCAGAGTGTATGGATGGCAACAATCTTCTGGAGTTTGTTTACCGTCTGGCCGGCAGCATGCCAGAGCAGGTAGAGGTTCCACCTCCGATGGCAACTCGTTCCTCTGTTGGTGGTTGTGTTGAATACATCCACCATGATTCATCAGCGCCTGGACTGTATGCGTCCATCACTGATAACAGTGGTAAAGCTTTACCGAAAAATCCAGAAACCGAATCGCTCATTTTTGGTGTTTATAGCCATGATGATCGAGTTCAAGTAGGCGACACAGTACACCTGACAGGTCGTGCTGGATTGCTTACTTGGTACAAGGAAAATATCGGCTATTCCCCCGATGAAGAGAGTGGCGGTGACACGCCCATATTTGAACTCATCCAGTCGGTAGCCGCTCACTTGATGTTCAATGCGCAAGGCGGGCTTGATGCACCTGAAGTCAGCTTGATGACGCTCCCTGAATTGATTCAAACGTTCCCGGAAGTCGGGTTCTCAGAGTCAGATGGGGCGCAGTTTGATTGCCCTGAAGGTTCTGCGAACGGCAAGTTTATCTGCATTGTTCGTGATGATATGTGCATCACCAATCCTTACCTGACCTCAAACGGTATGGAGGATGCTATTCCTGAGTTTGACTATGGAATATCGGATCGTGCTGCGTCATGCATGTTGTTGGCTAACAAAGACCGCTTGAGTCAAATCGAGCCGGTTCAGGTTGCTATCAACACAATGTCCGATGAAGCAATTGACGACATGCTTTCTAAAGCGGCTGATGCTGCACTGCATTCAGGTTGTCTGTTTATTCAGGAGGCAATCAAGCAAACAGATGGTGGTGTTGCGGGAATGTTTTTCAGCGGTGACCGTCACAAGTCTCAGTTGATTGATATGTTCCGTGGCTATCTCATTCTGGAGCAGAATATCGCTACAACATAATCCATAGATTCGTCCTTTTGGGCGGCACTCGGATAGCAACACAAGGATGGCACAGAGTTTTCTGTGCCATTTTTTTAACTTATAACAAGCATCGAAGATTATTTTTCTCACGGGAACGTGGGGGAAGCTAGATGCTTTCAGAAAGGAAACAACCATGAAACAAAATCTCATAACGATCTTCTGGATAGTAATGAGCTGCTGCGTACTTTACCTTGCAGCGACTCAAGATGAATCTACTCAAGCCAAGTCTTACATGGCCAAAGTGGATGCTCAAAACGCTACTTTCAGTAACACATCGCAAACGATTGTTGCTTCAACGCAACCGTAAATGCAAACAGTTTAGATACACATAACCCCCTATACGCTAACGACGTGTAGGGGATTATTTATTACTGCCAGTTGTTTTTATTTTGATGATAATGTATAAATAGCATCCTCATATGTCCTCTTCGACTACTCCTGTGGTCTTGTGACATTTTTTAGCCGCGTGCTGTAACCGGCACGCGGTATTTTTTTGCTGATAATGGTATGGATGCGTCCGGAAATGTTGGACTCCTCCCGAGAAATATATAATGGAAGCATCCATACCACTATTTGTAAGTCGCCAAAAATCTATTGAATAGTTCTGAAAATAACAAATTTATAAACCAAGGAAGGCAAATATGAGTTCTCAACCAGCTTCAAAACAATCAATCATCATCGGCGTACTATCTGGTGCGTTAGTGCTATCGCTCGGTTCATTCGCTTTGTATTATTTTCAAAGCCAAAGCTTGCCTCAGCAGCAGCAAGCTAACATTGCACTTGCAGAAAAGGTAGTTGAAGAACCTAAAGCATTGCAATTCCCAAGTAACGAAACCGCCTTAAAAGAACTATTTGGTGTATCTGATCCAACTGGGCAAGTAAAAACGGCACCAGATCAACTTACAACTTTTTGGTTTGACCAATCAACGAAGCTCGGCGCTGACAATCTCTACGTTAAATTCTTCGCAACTCAAAATCTAGATGAATCTGGTCAACCAATAGATTCACATGCAACAGCCGTTGAAGTTGGAGCGATCACTTACAAACAAAACTCAAGTCAGTGGGAAGTTATCTCAACACAACTAAATTTTGGGGCTGCGGGTTCATCGGGAAAAGTTGATGATGAAGTTAAGCCTGAAATCCTTCAACTTTCGCCAACCTCGTTTGCTGTAATGGTTAAAGCTTCGGGCGGTATGGGTGGGTGGTTCGATGAAGGAAAGACGGTATTCGTTTTTGCTCAAAACGCTTGGCATGACATGGGTTATGTTAAAACAGGGGGTGACAACTCGGGGAGTTGTGATGAAACGCCACCGACTCCTGATGCGTACGCGATGGGACCTTGCTATAGCTACAAAGGCACAATATCTGTTGTTAATGGTTCGACATCCGAATATCCAGACCTCTTGATAACGCGAACCGGCACAGAAAGCAAAGAGCATAGAGGGTCGCTTATACCCGCAAAAAATGTCACCTATATCTTCAAAGATGGTCAATACATCAACCCAAATGAGTTTAATTAACTTTAAAATCTGCAAGCCCAACGAGCAAGTTCAGATTGATGGTCTTTAGCACTTTAGCCAACGGTCTGAACATTGTTGATAATGAAGCGCTAACCTTGCAAGGAAAAGAAGTGAAATTATTTTTAACAGTCATGCCTATCTTATTCGCTTCCAGCGCTCTGGCATCGCCTCAGATGCTCGAACCATCGAAGGAAAAAAAAGGGTGCTCCGTAACCGAGCATATTGGCATGTGCCATGTTGCAACTAATAGTGGCGGGGGTGACAGCCGAAAAAAATGCCGACTAGATGAAACAGAATTGCCCGCAGAGCGAATCAAGACACTTCGCTTGCTCGGATTCAAGGTGTCAAATTCACAAGAAAATTGTGTAACAGTTAATTAGGCTTGGATTTTCCAAATAAAGTTGTAGAATCTGTCACAAGGAGAAAAATATGGAAGTCGAATACGTTGTATATATTGGTTTGGCACTAACATTTACCATTGGCCTGATAGCTGAATACCAAAATTATAAAAGGAAAAAGTTGCGAGCGATCGAGATGCAACCGCGTAAGTAGCACCTGCTCTGTCATTGCGTCCGCGCATTGCCGGGCGTAGAATCACACCTGTAGTTGCAAGTCGCCAGCTCTGTGTGGGCGTAAAAGGAACGCAGAATTTCACCCGCTGACCTCCGTTAGCACCGCAGTACCATCCCAAACTTCGCACCCAACATCACCATCGAGTGTCGTCACGCCTGTACGTTTGCGTCCAGCCGCGACCATATTCATGGTCACCTCTTTTTCAGCTACGGCTGAAATACGCCGCTCCACGCAAGGAGCATTCCAAACGACGCAGATACTCTGCATCAATCAGGCTCAGATACTCTTCTGTGCCACTTAACCCAATAGCGGGCGATTCAATCCCGTAAGGGGTGGTATCGCTCTGCATAACTAGGAGAGCAGTATGAAAAACAAATCACCTACACAAATGCAAATGTATTACGCAGCAGAACGCCGGGCTGCAGATGCAAACGCAACCTTCATGTTCTTGTTGCGTGAGGTTATTACACGCGAAGAACTCGCTCAGAACATCGAGCGACGACCAATGACGTGGGATCGGTTCTCTGGCTATCTGGATAAGCTCCCATCAAGCGCCACACCGGTAACCGTCAGAATCAACTCAGCCCTGGTGGTATTACACCTTGGGTGATTGAAGTCCCTTTTTCCGTAATATTTACGAAGAATGATGAATGGTCGATTTGCAATTCGCGTGAATGCTTTGCTCGCTGCAACGAATTAACGGAATTCGCCAACTCAGAAATAGGCATAAAACTTCACAAAAGCTATGCGGAATTATTTGCAAAGTTTATTCAGGGAGTTTTGTTTCTGGAGATTCGTGCTGGCAGTTCTGCTGTTTGTTTTAATGCAGGCGAAGTGATCTACACGGGATTCAAGGTCGTCAACGAAAGTGAAATTGACCCTCTGTCTATTGATAAGTTTAAATCCATCACCGAGGCGGGTTACATGATCTATGTTGACCCGCTGAACCTGAACGCATGGAAATGGCAAACCAAAGACTTGCTTCATGAATGCGGTGAAGCCGCTTTTGAGTCAAGGAATGATGCGATACACGCGGCTTGGTGTAACGCTTTTGTGAAGGAGGTGAGCTAAATGGATAAGCCAACACAACCTAAAACCAATCAAAAGTTTTCTGTGTCTTCACGTTACTTCACGCAGAAATACATGATATTTGACATTTTGATGGGGAACAAGCGCATTGCATCATGCTTCAACGCAGAAGGTGCAAAAAAATTGGCTGCTTCATTTGAAGAGTTGCAGTTGATTGATGTTGAGTCATATCGGGCGGCACCTCATGCCTTGCGTATGGCTTTCATAAGCACAGCCAATGAACTTAAACCGATGTATGGTTGATTAACACTTATGCCACATGGCCTGAGTAAACATGAGCTGGTATCTCCGTGAGGGAATGCCACTCTATTTAAAGGAGCAATCATGACCGCAACAACTGAAGGGCAGGTTGAAATCATAAAAGCAATGTGTCAATCAATGATTGATGCTGGGGTGGTCGAAGAAGCCTGGGTCAATGACTGGGGCAGATTCGGTAATTTCGACATTTTCATTGTGCCTTTGATGCACGATCGGCACACGACACGAAAACTTTCGGCCTTGGCTAAACAATTTGTTCCCAAAGGCGCTAAGGTTCGTTCTATATATGGGCCAGACCCGATACGGGAATGGGATCGTTATAACAGGAAGTCTCGCATCATTGGCTATTCACGAAAATCATGGTCAGTAGATGTTGATTTTTTTGAATACGATGTGGATTCAAACCATTTCCATTAACAACCGTTTCAACACCCCCCCCAATTCTTCCGAGAGTTGGGGTTTTTTTGTCCTTAAAAAAGTAATACTGCATTGCTGCCACTACAACAAAGTGGTAGTCTGTTCGCCTGAACTTAGGAGGCCATGCTATGACTACCTGCGCTATACAAAATAAACCAATACCTGCGACCGACCACCTCTTGCAAACAACAGAGGGCGGCCATCCAGATATTAGGAAAGTACGTGTGCAATTCGGTATGGAACAAGAAGAAATCGCAAATCTTCTCGGAGTAGGGGTGGGAACCTACAGATCATGGGAGCAACATCAACGCGCACCATCAGCGGCTGCGCTGACACTACTCAAAATATTTGCCGCACGACCTGATGTGGTGTGCATGGTAATGGGAACAAAAATGCCAGGGAAACGAAAATTGGATTAAGCAAGCACAATTGAAAACGCCCAATCACGAGATCGGGCGTTTTCTTTAACTGATGATTCAACATGGTTTGCAGACCGTATTGAATCGAAAATGGTTCGGCAGAACCTATAGTGAACAGCGGGTAGGTGTTCATTGTATGAGTTCGCCTTTAGAAAAGCAAATCACTCAGGCAAACAAATGAACACAGTAGGTCAACCCATCCTCATTGCAGGAATCATCTTTCGCCACAGTTCGGCGCAAGGATGCGTAAAGCCTCCCCAATATTTTTCACAAAGGAACACTCTATCGAAGATAGTGGTGAGTTTTATTGCGCGCAGCGTTTGCTGCATAAGGAGTTTTATTGAGTAACTGACGAACAGAAAACAAAAAAGCCTAGTTTGGCGACTAGGCTCGTTTGTGACAGAGCTTTCGGCTTCATAAGAAAGCAGTGCGGAACAACAGACAACCGCATTCTACAGAAGCCGAAACTCATGTCAACGGGTTTGTTCGTCCCAAAGAAGGGAATTAACATGGCAACTATAGAACTAAATGATGCACACGAAACCGTAATGCGGCGGATAGCCAGCTATCCAATGGCAATCACAAAAGCATGTGCTGCTATTGGCGAGCTGGCTGAGTTTGCCGATATGCCCGGCAACTACTTTTCCGTCTTGATGCAGTTGATCAAGAAGATCAGCGTCATCAAGCCCACACAACCAATTTTTGCTCGGCGTAGTACGTTGGCCAGAGAAAGCCACAAAAGCGTCGAGACAGTGGGGAGGATGCTGCGATGGATGGAAGATAGGGGTTACATTACTAGGGAGCAAAAAGCTCATCCTGGACTGCGAGGCAGCACCTCGCATATTCGGCCTACAGAAAAACTAATCAACTTATTGGGCCTGAAGGTCAAGCCAAAACAATTACCCTCGTTTCCAGACGGTTCAATATCTGCACTTCATAACCCCTACAGTCTTTTCAAGAAACAGTCTGAAAAGAATCTTATCCACAATCAAGATGCGGCTCCACCACCTCCAAAGTTTGTGACAGTACATGGCAAGCGAATACCAATTGAGCTTGCATGGCTGGTTCAAAAAAATAAGCTGTTAGTCACCGGCTTGTTGCGGTTGATGAAACTCGCAAAACAGGCTGGCCACAGACTTTCCGATGTTGTCGCGGTATCGGTGAATTGCTTGATGCCCCTCAAGAGTCGTGACCTGTACGGATATTTGATTTCATTGCTCCAGAAGAACAAGGATTACGGCTATCTAGCCAAAAAACAGAATGACGATGCCACAAAGGAAAATGAAACTCGTCAACGCAAGGCGTTATTGACTAGGAAAATGCAGGAATGGAATGGGCGATTATTTACCAACCAGAATAAATCAATCACCTATCTGGTTCGTGGATGCAGTTTGGAGATACAAGGTGGGGGTAATACCAGCAAGCCAATGGATATTGAATTTGTCGATGCTGTTATGGATGGGAAATTGAGACTCATCCAGTAAAAAAAGAACTTTTGAAAACAAGCTGTATGGGTATAGTTGAGTACATCAGGACAACCTGAATTTAATCGATGAATGGAGAAATCATGTTTACGTGCGCAAAGAAAATCATAGCGGTGCTGGCGATGGCCATAATGGTAGTAGGCTGCTCAACAGCATCCAAAAAAGAACAAACCCAAAAGAGCCTTGCTGAAGATGCGGCACAGGCCAGCCAGGTACGCCATAAAACTGCTGCGGAAGAACGCCATCGCACTCAGTTGAGCATGGAAAGTACGCTTGCCGCCGTGCCTGATTGGGCATTGGCGCACCCAAAACCAGATGCCACTGGTGTTTATGCTGTCGGCATAGCGGAATCGGACGTAATGCGTATCGCAATACGCAAAGCGTTTCTCGAAGCAGAATTTGAGCTGGCTAAAAGTTACGGCCAAGAAATTTCCGGTTCTGAGAGGTCATTTTCACAAGACAACAATGGCGAGGTCGCAAAGGAGCAGTTCACCGGATTGATTGATAAGCTGGTTGCTTCCGTGCCGGTTGTGGGCTACGAAGTAGTGCGTCAAGAAGTCAAACCGATTGATGGCAAATACAATGCGTTCGTCCTGTTGAAATTGCCGCATAAGCAATTCAATCAGGTCTTGCAAAATCAGCGAGCATCTACACAAAACGTGGAAGTCAAAAAAGCATTTGATGAACTGGAACGCCGCCTCATTCAGCGCCAGCAACAACTTGCGAAAGATGGTGGGACTGCAAACCAGCCTGCAAGTATTCGCCCTCTGACGGTAAACGCACACACACCACCACCTCCACCTGTCATGCCTCAGAGCGAACTGCCTGCACCGCCTTCAATCTCAACCAGTATATTTGCGCCATTAGTCGATGTTGCACCTGCTCCAGCCGCAAATTCAGTGTCGAATGAGCCATTGCCAGCAGCAGATACACAAACACAAGCTGCTGCGGCATCCACGTCTGAACCAAAAGAAAAAAGCTGGTGGAAATCAATATTTTGAAACATGCATTCACAATCATCTGCGTGGCGTGTCTAGCAAGTCTAACTGGTTGCACAACCACGCCTTCACAGAAAAAGCCAAAGGCGGCACTAATTGACGCTCATGGCTCGATTGTTGAATGCTCGCCTATTACCAACACTCAGAATATGTCGCAAGCCCGCAAAAAGGCTGTTTTAAAGGCTCAGGGACGCATTACCAGAACGCACAACCTTTTTGTCTATGGTGAAGAACATACAAACTCGGGTTTAAACGGTACGAGTCAATATCATGGTGTTATAGAAGAAGAATCATTCGGTTACTTGCGACCGATAATTATTACGACAGAAGCGATTATTGAAGACGACAAGACAACAAATCTATGTGTCACAGTAAAAGAACAAACGGAAAAGGATCGGTGAGCAGATTGAAAACATTTAAAATATTTTGGCTAATCGTTGCACTCTTTTCATCATTCACGGCTCATGCCGAGTGGACAAAACAATACACACAAAACTATGTCATGGGCGATGCTGATTCCCGTATTAGTGCCCGCCGAGCTGCTTTAGAGCAGATCAAGATGCAAGCAAGCAATGAATCCGGAACGTATGTTCTAGGTAAGACCACACTACATAGCAATGGCGACCTCAGTGAGAGTGTTCAAGTTATTAGCGCATCAATGGTGAGGGTGATTTCAAGCAATGAAAAAGTTTCTATCAACGATGCTGGCCAATTAGTTTTGAGTGTTGTTGCTATTGCCTCGCTCGATGATAATGAATTGACCAAACGTGTCCAGGCTCTTTATGAGGATAAGGAAAAGTCACGGCTTATACGGTTGCTTCAAGTCGAAAACGAATCCTTGAACAACAATCTTGCGCAGATCAGGAAAGGTCTTGCATCAAGTGTGAGTACAGAACAAACAATCCAACTGCTCAATCTTCAGGAAAAGACGATGCACAAACTGACCGATAACGAGAACGCGGTCACACTTGTATTTGAACGCGGAACACTGTTGGAGTTGGCGATTAAAAACACGGCCGCATTTGATTCAGCGAAGTATGAACTTGATGATCGGTTTTATAACGTGCTGATGAACAGTCAAGTCACAACCAAAATCGAATCAGTTGAGGCAATGAAGGATGGTTCTTACATCGCCAATGTAAGGGTAGGTTGGGGATTCAACACAAACGACATATCACAGGTGCTGGCCAGTTACCTACACACAACCACGATTGATGGGAACGTGATAGCTTTCTCATATAACAACCTGGGCAGCAAAGGTCCAAGTGTCCTGAGCGATAAGCTGTACTTCTATCTTGCTAACAAAGGCATTGATTTGCAGATCACTCTGGCAGGGAAGGTGGTCAAATTGCCATTTTTTTACAATGAAGAAACGGTGATGCAAGGCTGTGCGCCTCATAGTATGGCTCGGGCTGGCGTTGCACAATCGCTTTGCCTTGTCTCACAAAAGATAGTATCCAGCGTAATCCGTGGTAATCCGTGGCAACCCAACAACCCGATACGCATTCTGCTTACCAAAGAAGAAGCCGAGCGAGCTACATACGTTGAAGCAAAATGGGTTTTGGTGGAATAAATTACACTCGAAGTAACATATAATCAAAACTCAAATTTAAGGTCAGGACTTTATATGAAAACGATTTTTTACACACTCCTTGCAATTGCAGCACTGGTCGTCATATTGATCATTCTGTTTAATCACATCAAAGGGGCATCCGCGAAATATAAAAAGAAGGAATTGCTGACAGACAACGAGAGAGAATTCTTTCTGCGTTTACAACGCGCATTAGCCGGATATGTGATTTGTCCTCAAGTTTCAATGGGCGCAATCCTCCAGCCCAACGTGAGCAGGAAAGACAATAAGCGGTACTTCCAGATTCTCGGCACTTTCTCACAAAAAATTATTGACTATGTAATTTGCGATCCAAAAACACTTCAAGTATTGGCGATTGTTGAACTTGATGACAGGTCGCACTCAATAGAGAAAGATAAAAAACGTGATCAAATGCTTGAAAGTGCGGGTTACAAATTGATGCGTTGGCAATCAAAGAAAAAACCTACGGAAGAGGAAATTAGAACTGAATTTATTCAGCTTCTAAAAACAGGCAGCTCACGCAATGCTCCAGTGGTCGAAAAAGCAGGGTCGCCAGTATTGCCTGCTACAAAACCACTGCCACTAAAACTTGCCACCTCGAAACTCAGTAATAGGCTCGGCATCAAGACGTATGATCTGCTGGCATACGGTGTAGCGGCGGGTTTTCTTGAGCGCGTTGAGTCTGCTGATAGTGAGGATGAACAATACGTGTTGACTGATGCCGGAAAAGATTTCGGTTTAGAATACATTTCTAACTCAATGGTGCCGTATTTCCTGTGGCCGGCTGACTTTTCAGTATCCCCAACATTGCGAACACCACCTAGAAAAAATCCAACATCCATCTCATCTAGTTAGTTCTGATTATTTGTATAATCAGAACCGGTCATTATGTCTAAATATCAGGCACATAACCGAATAAATTTTGGAACTAATTCTGCTACATTTTGCTGCGAACTCATAGTGAGATATTCGGCGGTGTTCAGAATCATGGGGATAATTCAACAGAATACTCACAATCATGGGGATAAATTATGGCTGAAATAAAACAAGTAGTCATCACTGTCGATATGCGTGAGTCACGTTCAGGTGTGCCTGTCAGACTTGCTCAAATTCCCGGCGTTGAAATACAAATGGCCGATATGCTGTGCGGTGATTATGCCGTAGGTAATCAACTCGGCATCGAGCGTAAAACTGCAGACGATTTCATTGCATCAATCCTCGACAAAAGAATTTTTGAGCAAGCCGCAAGACTTCAGGCTGAATACGAAACTGGCTTGATTCTCATTGAAGGAGATCCATACCTTACTCGCACTGATATTGCTGACGTGGCCATAGATGGCGCTTTAAGCTGGCTATCCCTTTTGTCTGGCTTGTCAGTTCTTCATGTGCCGAACATCGTGCGCTCGGTCGGCTTAATTCATCGCCTTGCACTGCATAAAAGTCACGGACTCGGGTATGACGCGCCTTTAAGAGCTTCAAAGCCACGGGACTCAAGCATGGGCGCTCAATTCCTACTAGAAGGCTTGCCTTCATGTGGCCCGACCACAGCAATCAAATTGCTTAATCACTTTGGATCGACGGCAGCAGTGTTTGCTGCTTCTGATGCTGAGTTACTTTGTGTGCCAGGGCTGGGACCGAAGATGCTCGGGAGAATTCGTGAAGTTCTAAATTTTGGAGATAAAAAATGAAAATCATTGTTTACCTTTTTGCACTGGTTGGCCTGTTTGTTACAACACTTTGGGGCGCGGGAGCGTTAGGTGTTGGTGATTTTAAGCTGTACTACGGACCTCACCTCATTCTGCGTGATCACGCACATATTGAAATCAAGTCGCCTAATTTCAATTCCCCGTTGGACAAAGCACAAAAGGAAGTAGAAAGCGCTAAGACTACGATTGAAAAATCAGTAGATAAGTATCTCAACAAAAAGTAACAGTCCACAGGAGGTTTGAAAGTGCATATAGCCCCTCTGCCCCGCATCGTCATCGACAACCCCTCGCTAGATGGACAGAACGGCTCAAATCGCGCCCCTTTGAACCCTAGTGAGCCTGTCGTCAACACTGACATAGAAGCTGCGTTCGTATTTCTTAAAACACATAGCGCCACGCCGACCACACAGCGAAATTACACAAAGGAGATCGAGCGTTTAATCCTGTGGTCAATCCATGAAAAAAACAAAGCAATGTCTAGCCTCACCTTTACGGACATCGCTGAGTTTATGGAGTTCTTAGCCAATCCGGAACCGATTGCTACTTGGTCAACGGTCAGAAAATATCCGCGTGAATCTGAAAACTGGCGGCCTTTCACAATGAAAATTGTGAAGCCAAAAAAAGAAGGTGAGAAAACCCAAAAGATTGCCGGGCTTGCACCATCCAGCCGTTTAACTGCTATGGCTTCGCTGGAGTCCTTCTTCACTTGGTTGATCGACTATGGCTATTTAATCAAGAATCCAATGAGGCAGAACAAGGCTCTCCGAAAAAGCATACGAGCGGAACAACCCAAGGATGAAGATGCCAAAATTGAGCGTTACCTTGATGAAGAAATGTGGGAAGCATTTCTGCAGGCAATCGAACTGAAGCCAAAGGAAACGAAGCTCGATCTTGATTCTTACGAGCGCAACAAATTCATTGCAGCTTTGGTCATACACCTCGCCCCTCGCGCCAGTGAAATCATCAATGGTCGAATGTGTGATTTTTATTCGGTAGGTAAATTGTGGTGGTGGAGAGTTGTTGGCAAAGGCAGTAAGGCGGCAAAGATACCAGTCGTAAAGGATATGAAGAAGGCATTGATCCATTACCGCACATACCTTGGCCTATCCCCCCTGCCCTTGAGTACAGACTACAAGCCGTTGGTTCAGTCGCTTGTAGATGGGAATGCTATTAGCACCAGGCAACTCAACTTCATTTTGGATGATTTGTTCTGTAGTGCTTCCACCTTGCTTGAAGAGAAAGCAATGGGTTTCGCAAAAGATAAACCGGAACACGCTGAATTCTTAACTCGGGCAGTGAAAATCAAAGCCGCCTCAGCCCACTGGATGCGTCACACCTCAATCACATATCAAATTAGAAGTGGTGTAGCGAAAGATGTTGTTCAGCGCAATGCTCGGCATGCCAGTAGTGATACAACGGCTTCCTATACGCACGAAGACGAAGAGAGATGGCAACGAGAGTCGGAAAAGATGCACTCCACCTGATCTGCTGAATTATGCTGGCTGAAACTTATCGGCCAGCCAAAGCGAAAATACAGGTGATACCAAAGCACCATTAACGCCACTCTTAATAATTTTGGGGTACATGAAAGAATTGCTTTGCTGGCTCTCAGTGGTGAACAATTCAATGAGGTGGTCTTGCTCATCAGAATCAAGTCCGTCAAACCTTTCCCGCGCTTGTAAGCTTCTTGCCTTGTTAGCATATTGTCTGGCTTGATTTTCCTGCTCCGCACAAGCGTCCAATTGAGTTTGGATCTCTTTCGCCTTTTCAGCTTCAATTACTTTTTTCGGCTTCAATATCCGAAAGTCTTTGATTAAAGCAGTCTGCAAATATCCCGTTACGTTTTTGACAACACCATCATTAAAACGAGCCTCAACCACGTCGAGGTTCCCTTCCAGGTAGGAAGGTTCATAGGATTCAAAATAATCCCTTGCCACAACCTCTGTCACCCCAAGGTCTAGCAAGCGTTGAAAAATAATGGGGTTGTCTATCAACTCAAAACTGACTGCATCAATTACCGCTGGGGTACGTGTTTTTTTCTTAGACTGAATGTCAAAGCTGATAAATCGTACTGACTTACCTTCCTTGAAATAATTAGCTTTGATTGTGATGTTTGTCTTTTTGTTGATCTCCGCAATACAAGCCTCAATTTTCCTGCGCAAGTAACGGAACTCATCGTATAGAGCGGTATTCGCTTGCAGTAACAAACGCCATTCCGCCACTTCACGCATTCCTGTTGTTCCTGTGGTTTTAAACCTGTAGCAATTCTCATACAACCGCAAACTATAATTACTCTCAATTTGCTGAATAACTTCAAGATTGATCAGCGCCCAGGCACGCCCCTCCCCTAATGCAAACATTTTCCTTACGGTAGGTGGAATACTGTACTCAATAATTCCATCATAAAATCTGACTTCGGAAAGAAAGCTGGTGATTCCCCATTCTGGATTCCTGTCGCGCACATCCCACTCAATTGTGGTGTCACGCAACTCTCTCGCAGCAGATTTAAGCTTTCTTGTATTGTTGGAATTAAACCCGGCTAGTTCTGATGTCTCGGCAATGGATATGCGGAAGGTTTCGCAATTTGAGAGATTTGGATATGCATTGAGAGCAAATACGTTCAAGAGCTTATTGGCTACCAAACTCAATGAACCGGCACTATGAATAGCTTCCACAGCCTTTCTAAGCTCGTTATTGCGTCTTGCGGTGGTTGGTTGTGTCGATACTTCAAAAGCCAAGCTTGACTGCATGAATCACTCCAAAAAAATAGGTGCTGCATGAATACTGCCACATCAACTTCATTTTTAAAACAACAATTTACCCGCAATTACAAAGGCGAAAAATAACGCCATCCCACAAACGGTCACGTATCAAAAAAGGGGAAATTGTTCACGCACTCAGCAACCCCACATGGAATAAGGGAGTATCAAGGGGTATGCAAAAATATCTCATCCCACAAACGGTCACGTATGGATTTATTTCCATCCCACAAACGGTCACGTATCAAAATCTCATCCCACAAACGGTCACGTATCTTTTTCTGATTCGCCTAAATAAATCGCGCATCTACCACTCTGAGTAACAACCGCCGCTTAGTTAGCACCTAAAATAACTTTTAAGCCCGTTTTCTATCCAAATTAGCGGCTGAAGTGTAGAGAAACAGTCTCAATATTCCCATCCCACAAACGGTCACGTATGGATTTATTTCCATCCCACAAACGGTCATACATGGAGTTATTTAGCATAAAAAACAATAGGTTAATTGATAATAGTTTTCCATCCCACAGACGGTCACGTATCATCCCACAAACGGTCCAAACCATCCCACAAACGATCCGTTTCATCCCACAAACGCTCCGTTCCATCCCACAAACGGTCACATATAGGCTCTGCAACCCGCATAGATACTAGGTTTCCAGCACCATAAAGCTTTAAAGCTCTAAAGTATTAAAAACAACAACAGTCGGCTTGTTGTTTTTTTTGAGTCAAAGTCAAAAACAAAAAACCGACTCGCAAGCCGGTTCCTTGTGTTCGATGTTCAAACCCCTAGTTTCTTACCAAGTGCATCAACAGCTTCCATCAGCAAAACTTCGCCAATAGACTGTTTGGTTTTGAAGGTACTGGCCGTATAGACTTGCTCAATCCGATCAACCTGACTCTGTGTCAATCGAATCAGATACCCTCTTTTCTTTTCTTCACCGGATTGATCAGCCAAAGCGGTAGTTTGCTGAACAACGGGCTTCTCTTCTACCAGCCCGGGAGTTGCCCCCGCTCCAAACTCAGCCACCTTTGACAGATCAACTGCACGGATCACGGGTTTAATAACGATATGGGTGCTGGGCTTTACAGCAGCAACTGGTTTACCGGATTCCTCTGCCCCCGTATTTTTTTTACTGGTTTCTGCTGCACTCATTTATGATCTCCTGTCCCAATAATTGTATTTCGACCTTCCCCTTGTTGCTTTTCCATTCGACTACGCTTCTGCCGCTTGGCAATACATCACGATATACCTTGCGGTCACGAGTGAGGTGCGGAGAAACCTCAAATTCAGCAAAACCAGCCAGCGCAGCTTTTGCTTCTGCCACTTCATTGACCATCTTGTTTGTCGATGCCCGTGACAATATTGCGCTCACCTTGAGACTTGGGTTCATATCCCTGGCTGCCATCACAAGGTCATTCATCTTCCCGATTGTCTCAAGGTCGAACTGTGACGTTTGGAATGGTACATAAATGTGGTCAACTGCGATCAGTGCAGTCCTCAGTTCGCGCGAGTCAAAACCGCCGGCATCAATGATCAAAATGCTATACAGCTTGGCCATGTCAACAATGGTCTGATAAATATTGCCGCTAACTTGCATGTAGTGAATCTTTGGAAGTGGCTCTGGATTGATCTCAGGGTCTTCACGACGCTCAACCCAACTTGCTGTTGATGCCTGTACGTCTGCATCAATAAGCAAAACATTAACGCCCTGCCCCGCAAGATACGCCGCTAAGTTGGTGCAAAGTGTTGATTTGCCAACGCCGCCCTTTGTGCCGCCAATTAGATATATCAAAATTTTCCCCTTAAAACAGATGGTTAGAAGTAGTTAAGCAACAGTATGTCACTGAACAATATGGTACAAAAGTATAAATAACCTTAATCAACAATACATTACACGAAGATAATGTAAGAATTATAACAGTATGGTACAAAAAACAAACATACAATAAATAACAATACGTGATGATACTGAGTGCTACAAGATGATACATAACGCTACATTATCAAACGCTACAGATTGATACAAGTTGATATGACAAGTTGCATAGTGTTGCATTTGATACGGGTTGGTACTGATTGATACGGGTTGGTACTCGCTGATACGGATGACTATAGATTGCTACAGACTGAAAGATTTTCCTCTTTCAATAATCGAGGTTATATCCTTTGGCATTAGGTTCACGCCAGAGAACAAGGCGCTTTTCGACTCACCACTCTGGTTTGTTTCGCCATCAATGAATGATCCATAGCCGCGCATTTCAGCATCCTTTTCGGCTAAAACGAAACCATCGTTGTACTGGGTCAATAATTCCAATCGAGCGTACGTTTCGTCAGAAACATCAGAAGAAGTCAAGTACATGTAGAAAAATCCTACACCGCCAAATCGTGAAAGTCGTCCACGCAACTGGTGGAGAGCGGAAACCCCGAAACGATCAGCACCAACAACAATCAGCCCTCGCAAAGAAGGTAAGGTTATACCAGTCTCAATTAGGACGGTACTGAGTAACACTTTAATCTCTCCAGCGATCATCATTTTGATGATCCGTGTTTTTTCTGTCGCTGGCAAAGCACCGTACAAAATGCCTACCTTGCCAGGGAATTGTTTCTCCCACGCCTGGGCAGCAAACATTAAGCTGGATTTGTCTTGTCCGGAAGAAACGTTCGGATAAATAACAGCGAACTGAGCGTCAGGGATTTTTTCAATCACCTGCTTTAAGTGCGAAAACAACCGCTCCCGCTCAGTGTGCTGAACTATCCTGCTTTGAATCCTTTTTTCTACTGGTGACTGGTTAAGAATGGATTCGTCCATCCCGCCATAAAGCACCAGTGCCCCCGTTTGAGGCAGGCAAGTAGCCGTCGCATCCAGCCGATTGGTGATATTTGAAACAAGGCTGTCCTTGTGATTTTTCCCCTGCTTTTGTTGTTCGTCGAAGAGGACAAAATCTGGCACCCACTTAATTTTTGGTAGCCGGGTCACAAGTGCAACTGTGCCAATCATTATCGGATTTAGCTTCAGGATGTTATCGTCTATCTTGTTCGGACCATACACCTCTTGGAACGGAATTCCTTTGCCGTAACCTTGTAGCTTTTCAACCCATTGTGCCGCGATAAGCGAACTAGGGGTCATGATTGCCACCTTTGCGCCAGCCAAGTGAGCAGCTATCGCTGGGATGATCGCCGCATCAGTTTTACCGAAGCCAACATCACCACTCAATAATCTACGCATGGCATAAGGTCTGCGCAGATCGTTCACTATTTCCTGAATAGTTCTCTTTTGATCACCAGTGAGTTCGTGGGGGAATTTGCGAATCAACTTTTCCACATCTTCATCTTTGACGTTGATGACCGATTTCAAGCAAGGTTTGCGCAGCATCTGCATGTGAGCATTAAAAACAATCTCGAACGCACATAATGACCGGGCAGCCGCCATGCCATCTTCGCATTGCTGTAAGGTTGCCGGGGCATGAATAGCGCGAAGCATACTCATCAGCGATTCAAATCGAATGCCTGAACGCCTCAATAAAGATTCTTCATCCAGCGCAGCAAAGTGGCTCAAAATGAATTCGGCGGTTTTCTCAAGGTGGTTTGAAAGCGCCTCACGCGTTTTGGTAAACACGAAGTCCGATGAAATTGTTTTAGACTTATTAGCTCCACGCTTACCCCGATAGGTAGGAATCAGCGTGCCAGCCTGAGAGAAAGGTATCAAAACTGGATTTTTAGCTTGCAAATAACCATTGAAAACGTCCAGAACGCACTCTACGGCAATCCGCTGACCTACCTTGGTGCCTTCCCATTGCCATGCGTCACCAAACGCCGTCAGAAGCGCCTTGCAAGTCCCATCTGACACCATCATTTCAATACGAGGTGGTGCAACCCCCTTTTTATTCGGGGTTGATTCTACTGTTAGCCAATAACAGGACTTTGCCACTGGATAAAGCGTATCGAGTGGAAATAAGTTACGCATTTTGGTGTAATCATTAAAACCAGTTGGTAGCATTAAAAGAACCTGCTCCCACACAGTCACCCCCATGGACTGCAACCGGGAAAAAGAATTCTCAGATTTAGTGGAATTTATATCACCCATGACGTTGCACTTCGTAAGATTAGCCATGCCAATACGCAAGTGATCAAAATGCGAATGAAAAATTCCAGGACTCCACCCGTGTTAAATAAAGGGAATGCAATTTTGTCTTTGCGCGGCCAAAACAACGGCACTCCCGAGTTACAACTCATATCCCCAACAACGTGCGAGAGGTACCCAAGGATCAAAGGGGGCATAAACCAAACCTGTCCACTGTAGATGTAAAGTGCCACAACACCAGCAACAATAGCAAATAACGAATGGGTAATGCCGCGATGCCCGAAAATCGCACTGATCGGGTAGGAGATAAATGGAACGACCCGCCCGAATGATGATTTTGGGTGATCCAAATCTGGAAGTAGAGATGAAACGCCTGCAATAAGTAGCGACTCAGGCTGGAAGGGTATGCCCCGAACTTCGGCATACGCAGACCAGCAGGTTAATCCAAACACAACGTGCGTTGAAGCCATCATAATTTATTGGCTCTGTGTAGATGCAGCTATAGGGGCGATGTTGTGAGCTGAATACATCATCTTGATCACCACTTCAGGGTGGTCTTGCAACCCCTTCGGCATATCTTTCATAATTTGAGCAAACACCAGCGCCATTACCCAAACAGCCGTGCCGGTAGAGAAAGCGCAAGCGAAAGTAACAGATTTACCTTTGATTTTGCCACTTACTTTGCCGAAAAATTTACCATCCTGCCTCTCAATCTCAAATGATTTATCGTTTGCAGGGCCGTGGCCAATCAATCTCACACTATTTGTCCAGCCAACCAATACGCCGTAAATCAAGGTCAACTCTTCATTGTCGAGCAGAAATTTAACGCCACTCTTCCAGTCGTATTTTTTCACACCAATCGCAGCAGCCCCATCCACCATCATGCCGTTTTGTTTGCCATCCATAGACTTACTGGCATTAAAGCAAAGACCGAATTTGCCACCATAAACATGGACAGAAAAAAACTCACCTTCCGACTTTTTCTCGTCCTTTACAGGATCGCTTGATGAACTACTATCGGTATTCCGATAAGAAACGGCAGCTTCGCTGTTAATGTCGGCCTGTGTTTCCGTTGTCTCATGCCTTGCTTGCTCCATAGGTCGAGCAGCGCGTGTACGCATGGATGGTGTTTGTGCTGGCAGCCCAACTGCCTCAAGCGACTCTGAAACGGCTTGAGATACAAAATTAATTCCTTCTTGATACTGTTCAGCCGTGCTATCTGTCGCCGCGTTCAAAGCCTGTAAAAAACGATTACCTGATTTATGGCCAATCCTCAACATGGCATCGAAAGGAATGCTGTAGCCGATACTCTCCAGCGCAGCGGAAGTTGATGCAGACAAACAACCAACTAAACCATACAGATATTTTCCGTGTGAGGAATCACTCGCAATAACCCCCGTTGCAAGACCCTCCAGCGCAATTTTAAAACGGTCCTTGATTTCGCTTTCGCCAATCTTCACCAGGATGGGTACAGATAACTGATCCAAGCCCAAGTAACCTAACGCGCTAACCACGTCGTTCTGTGTTTTTATTGCGCGGCTGCCCCATCCATTATCATTCTGGACAAATTGTTTCGCTGTTGTCATTCTGTTCCCCATTTATAAATAATTACTCACAGAGTTATTGTAGAGAAATGACATTGTTTCAAAAACCTTATTTTACAACGGCAGTATGCAATCGAATGGGTATTAAATAATCCGCTATAATCGCGTCTAAATTAACTGTGAGAGAGAAGTCAACTACCCCGGCCTAAAGGGCGGAGCTTGGAAAAGCAGTAAGAAGCTCGGTTGACCAGCCTAAGTTACAAAGCATTGTGACTACGTTGTAACGAGACCTCAAGACCGCAAGGGCCTTCCCACGGAATATAAGGCGATATGACCGCGAGGGTCTTCCCACGCAACAACGCAGCCAAGGCTGCTGTTGCTGAATGAAATCGCCTATTCCTGAATAAAGGGTCTTCGACTTAAAACATAGTCGCGCAAGCGCTCCTTGTTTTGAGCGAAAGTACAAGACGCACCAGCGAATGCTTCCTCAGTTCGCTGCTCTGCAAGAGACAGAAGCAGACAAGCATAGGGTA
>Ga0210027_1000313_pt1 | contig 52774 bp, 53 predicted proteins | sample CryGeymeta201510_FD_183978 | JGI IMG/M metagenome (GOLD analysis project Ga0210027, IMG submission 183978) | Groundwater microbial communities from Crystal Geyser aquifers in Utah, USA - Crystal Geyser metaG 2015-10 (SPAdes) (version 2) | ecosystem: Environmental > Aquatic > Deep subsurface >...
TGTACGCCGTGCCACCCGTCCGGAGGCGGCCTTGCAGTCGATCTACACGGCACCGGGGATCGATCCGCTGCCGGGAGGTGACGTGCGATCCGTCGCTTGAACGGTGGATGACGCGGTTGTAGTGCCTGAGGGATGCGCAATCAGTCGTAATGGGCTGATTTATAAGGGGGTGTTGGGGTGGGTGTTAAATGTGGGCTAGGCCGCCCCACCGCTTCGCAGATGGCCTCCGCGTCGTTGGTGTCGTTCTTCTGGCTCTTGAGGTGGGGTTTGACGAACTGCGGCGCGATCAGCTTGACCTCGTGGCCCATGCGGCCGAATTCCCGCGCCCAGCGCGGTCAACTCCGTGAACCTGGAAGACGTTCTTTGCCAGATCCAGGCCAATGTGGGTAACGTTCATTTTGGGCTCCTTTCTTCTCGTGACTGGTTGGTAACTTCTCCAGTCTGGCACTTCGATGCCGTTACAGAAGGGAGGAGTCCATCCCATTGGCTTCATCATCCGGGGTGGCCTCTATCCATGCCCGTTAGGGGGACAGCGGGACTTACACCCGCCCCATCGCCTTGCAGGTTCACGCAAGGCCAAAAAAACTAATCCCCCAAATTTGTTCCCACCCCGCGCGCGCTTGCGACCCAGGGATGATCGGGCGGCACGGTCTTGACCTGGCCGGCGACGTCTTCCAGGCGCACCGGCACGCTGGATTCACCGCGCGCCGCGACCATGATGCCGTATTGGCGCTGCTGGATCAGGTCGGCGGCGGCGGTGCCCAGACGGGTGGCGAGCAGACGGTCGGCGGCTGACGGGGTGCCGCCGCGTTGCAGATGGCCCAGGATGGTGACGCGGGCTTCCAGGCCGGTAAGCTTTTCCAGTTGCTGCGCCAGACGCAGGGTGCGCTCGGCGTAAAGCAGTTCCGGTTCCACCACGACGGCCTTTTTCTTCTTCTTCGCGGCGGTCGCCTGCAGCGCCGCGAACTCCTGCCGTGACAGCGCGCCTTCCGCGACGGCGACGATGCTGAACGGCTTGCCCTTGCGTTTGCGCGCCTTGATCGCGTCCGCCACCGTTGCCACGTCATAGGGAATTTCCGGGATCAGAATCACGTCGGCGCCGCCACTGATGCCCGCGCCCAGCGCCAGCCAGCCGGCGCGGTGGCCCATGATCTCGACCACGATGATGCGGTGATGGCTGTGCGCGGTGCTGTGCAGACGGTCGATGGCATCGGTGGCGATGCCAAGCGCGGTATCGAAACCGAAGGTGGTATCGGTCAGCGCCACGTCGTTGTCGATGGTTTTCGGCAGGGTCACCACATTGAGGCCGGCGGCCGCCAACCGCAGCGCGTTCTTCATCGTGCCGCCACCGCCCAGGCAGACCAGGCAATCGAGGCCGTTGGCATGGTAATTGGCGATGATGGCCTCAGTCATATCCAGCACCTTCCCGTTCACTGGCATCTTGTGTGGCTTGTCACGGCTGGTGCCGAGAATGGTGCCACCCAGGGTGAGGATGCCGGACAGCGCCTCGCCTTCCAGCGCCATCGTGCGGTTTTCCATGAGGCCGCGAAAACCATCGCGAAAACCGACGATATGCATGCCGTAATGGGATTGGCAGGCCTTGCCAACCCCGCGGATCGCCGCGTTGAGGCCGGGTGTGTCGCCGCCGGAAGTGAGGATGCCGATGCTTTGGGTCATGGTAATTAGCCGCTTACGGTTGAATGGACCGCCAGATTGTCATGCGAGCGTGTCCGCCAGGCCAGCACGCATCCTGATTTACATCATTTCCACCACCCACTTCGTGACCGTCGCCGTTGCCCGCGCACATTGCTCGCCGCGCGCCTGATCGAAGGCCTGGTATTCCTCGGGCTTCCACATGTCATAGGTCTTGCCGGTGAACTGATGTTGCAGTTCCTGGCAAGTGACGCCACCGAATTCGGCGCGGAAGCGATCCACCAATTCCTGGCCCTTCTTGAAGTTGTTGATGTAACGCCCCTTATCCAACTTGTCGCGGTCGCGCCCGCGCCGGGCCGAGAGCGCCACCAAGCCGCCGGTCAGCGCGCCGCAAGCCCCCACGCCGGACAAACCACCGCCGCCAGATAAACCATGGCTCGCCTTGATCACGCTGTCCTCGATCACGCCCACGGTTTCCTGCACCGCCGCCAACACGCATTGTGGGCAACAGCCGTAATCCAGTTCGTATTTCAGCGCCTTGTCGTAAGCCTGTTGCGCCAGGTTGGCCTTGTCGTCCGTGTTCATGCCGAGCCCCTATATATTAGAAAGCGCTAATTTACCTCAACAGCATCCGCGCGTCGCGCGCGGCTTATCATCGGCACGATACTTCTGACCAGGAACGCCGCGATGAAAACCCTGCACCTCGACGCCAGTGAACTCGACCTCGACTTCGATCAATGCCTGAGCCTCGCCAACCTAACCGCCGAGCACCTGCTCGCCAAACAGGGAGGCGCCATGCTGCTCTCATTCTGGGATAACGATCGCGGCCTGGAATCGCCGCATGGCGTCTCGGAATGCCACTTCCAGTGCCCCATCCCCGGCTGGCAGGACTACGCCAGCAATCGCGGCGGAGCCCTCATGGTCAACTTTAGCCAGGGCCGCTTCGTGTTCTGCTACCGACCGCTGGATGTCTGAAACGCCGCTGATCCTGTTTGGCGCCTGCGACCGGCATAACCTCGGCGACCTCCTGCTCGCCCACGTTGCGGCGGCGGAAACCGCTCCCCGCCCGGTGCTGTTCGCCGGCCTGGTGGAACGCGACCTCACCCCTTGGGGCGGCCACAAGGTTCGTGCCCTGGCGGCGCTGGCCGAGGAATGGGGCGACCGGCGCGCCGATCTCCTGCACGTTGGCGGCGAACTGCTCACCTGCGAAAGCCTTGAAGCGGCCGTGATGCTGCAAGCGCCCGAGGAATCCAAGGCTGCGATCGCCCGGCTCGACAGCCGCTATTCCGTTGACTCGGCCGCGGCCAGGCGCTGGGCGCGGGAAACACTGGGGGTGTCCGCGCGCCTGCCCTACCTCGCCGCAAAATCCATGTTCCGGCAACCCGGCCAGTTCGAATACCGCGCCGTGGGCGGCGTCGAACTCGACCGCCTGCCACCGCGATCCCGCGGCGAAGCACTGCAACGCCTGCGCGAAGCCGACGTAATCAGCGTGCGCGACCACACCACGCAAAGCCACCTCGCCGCCGCCGGCATCGGCGCCGCGCTGGCGCCCGACCCGGTCAGCCGGATCGTGCCTCGGTTCGCCGCGCGCATCCGCCAACATGCCCAGCGCGGCGAACCCGCCGCCATGCAAAGCGCCTTCCCATCCGGCTACCTGGCCGTGCAGTTCGCCGCCGAATACGGCGACGATGCCAGCCTGGACCGGCTTGCCGCCCCCCTGGATGAACACCTCGGCAGGCGCGGCCTGGCCCTGTTCCGCGCCGGTGCCGCCCCCTGGCACGACGACCTCGCCGTCTACCAGCGACTGGCCGAACGCTTGAAAAACCACCGCGTCCACCTATTCCAGTCGCTCGATGTCTGGGACATCTGCGCCCTCATCGCCAGCGCCCAAGGCTATTGCGGCAGCAGCCTGCACGGCTGGATACTCGCCCAAGCCTTAGGCGTGGAAACCCTGCCCTTTCCACTTCACCTGAGCACGGGCAAGCGGATGGCTTATGTGAATACTTGGGGGGGCGGGAGCAACCGCCACGACACGTCATACCCGTGAAGACAGGAATCCAGATACACAAACTGATTGATTTCGCAGCCCCGTAACCCGGATGCGGCACAGCGGAATCCGGGGCGTGGGAGCCCTCATCCGCCCCAAGCCCCTGCACGCCATTGCATCGGCTCTGTTCGCGTTAACGTGAAACAACCATCACACTGTAGGAGCGGCTTTAGCCGCGTTGTGCCGGCAGGCGCAAAGGTAAAACGCGTGGTCTTGTATGGACCAGAAGGTCTGGCGCCACTCCAACCTTCAGCGCCAACCGTGACCGACTACTAACGGGCATGGATTGAGGCCGCCCCGGATGATGAAACCGGCGCACTTGTAGCGCCGGCTTTATGGCCTGAATGGCCGGTATCCTTTAGGGCCAGCCGGCGTCTTTCCGATTAGGCCTACGAAGCCGGCTGGAAGCCGGCGCTATAGTTGGGGGCGTGAGCTTGTTTCACGTTAAGGCGCGCCGCCCGCCACCACCGTCAGGGTATCGCGAATCACGCCGGGGGCCTCGACGATGCGCATGAACGCCCCCATACCCACATTCGGCCAGCCCAGGGCGATACGGAAGCGCCCGAACAGGTGCGCCGCCTTGTTGTTCACCACATAGATTTCATACGGCATTGCCGCGATGTTGTCGTCGCCGACGCTCTTCACCCACCAGCCCTCGCCTTCCTTGGGATCGTTCAGCGCCACGCCGAACACCGCCATCTTCTTGTCCGGCATGATGATTTCATAGACCTTGGAAGTTTTACCCACGCCGCGCGCCAGGTTTTCCTGGATGGTCTTCACCGCATCGTCAAAGCTCAGGCGCTCCATGACCACGTTCTTGTCGGAGTCGAAGCCTTCCATGCCGAACATGTACTGGTAATCGGACAAATCCTGTTTATCCACGCTGCCGCCGAACGCCCTGCCGGAGCCCAGCGCACGGGCCAGCTTGGCCTGGGTCGCCCGCACCGCTTTCTCCACCTGCGGAAACCGTTTGCGGAAATAGGCGCGTTCCCAGTAGTCCAGATTCATGTAGGACACCGTACCATCCGCCTTGACGCCGATCCGGATGGGCGCCCCGACGATATTGGCCCCACCCAGCTTGCGCACCGCCGCCAGCAGGCCGTCGTCGGTCACCACCACCACCCCGTAGCCGGGCAGGCCCGGCGGGATATGTTTGCCCACCACCTGGAAACCGGCCTTGGTGAGCTTCGCCCCAACCTGATCCAGCACAGCCGGAATCTCACCGGCAGCAACCTTGTTGCCATAGAAGTAGGGGCTCAGGGCCAGGGCCAGGGGCGCCCAGAACAAGAGGGCAAGAACTGCTAGAAGTCGTTTCATCATGCTTTCCGGTAGTGGTCAAACGTTGCGCATTCTAAACAAAAAAGCCGGGCGAACCCGGCTTGGTTGATTACGGCTGAATCACATCTTCCAGGCGTAGGCGACACCGAGGGAGTCCTGGTGCATCTTCAGCGTCTCCGTGCCACCCACTCCCAACAGTGACGTTGCCGACGCTCCGGTGATCGAGTTCTCGAAGGCATGCATGTAGGACACGGTCAGCTCGCCCCCCGATGCGGTCGTGTAGGTCAGACCCAGGGTCAGGTGATTCTCGACGGTGGCCGGGGCCAGGATGTTGAACGAGGTGTCGTCGATGTCGCCCTTGATGGGGGATTTGCCGTAGTTCCAGCCCGCACGCAGAGTGAGCTCCTTGCTGTACTCGAATTCCACGCCGAGTTTGAAGTTCGTCTGGTCTTCCCAGCCGAATCCCGAGCCGGTATTGTTTCCCAGGCCATCGCCGGCCGGGCCTGGGCTCAGGAGGCTGGCTGTCACCGGATTCGCGAGCGATCTCACGGCGCCATAGTTGATCTGCTGGATGTCGAAAGCGACGGTCAGCTTGGGCGTCGCCTTGACCGCGATACCGACGTTGAAGTTCTCGGGGATGTCGAAATCGCCCTGCTCGGCAAACAGACCCTTGTACTTGTCGAACTTGGTCATGTTCACTTTCGACGAATAGGCCGCGCCCACCGTGATCGTGTCGGTCAACTTGCCCATCCAGCCGATGCGCACCCCGAGGCCGGTCGCATCGTCATAGTCCTTGTTGGTCACGTTGCCCGGGCTAGCGGTGAAGCCCAGCTCATCGAAGGCCTGCAAGCCATCCACCTTGAACCTTTGATAGCCGATCAGCGGCGAGACCCCGATCGAATGCTTCTCGTTGACCTTGTAGGCCGCAGTCGGCGCGATGATCAGTTGCATCAGGTCGACACCGAGTTTGCCGCAGCCGAAGAGCAGGTTCGATTGCGCACCCAGGCACGAGGGAGCAAAAGCGGGGCCAGCGAGGTTAGAAGTTCTGTAGGTCGTGTTCATCCCGCCGTTGCCATACACCGAAACGCCCAGCGACAGATCCGGATTGATCATGCGGTTGTAGCCGAACTCGGGAATCACAAAGATGTCCCTGCCACTCTCCGAGCTTCCGTCGTATAGGCCATTGGGCGTGCCGACGGGGAAGGGTGGGATGGGTGTCAGACTGCCTTGCCTGCTTGCCTCGCGCTTCGGGCTGAACAGGTCGGCGCCAATGTCGATGCGGTTGCCCACCCAGACCATGCTGGCCGGGTTGTTGGCCCCGCCAAAGGTGTCCTCGGCCATGGCGGTCGCGGCGCCACCCATGCCCTTGGCTTTCATGCCGTAACCGTGGGAAAAGTAACCGTTGGTGGCAAAGGCGGAACCGGTAAAGCCGATGGCGGCCAGGGCGATCAGTAGTTGGGTCTTGCGCATTTATGTCTCCTCGAAAGCGCGTTTGAACGTTATCACCTGACTGATTCAGTCCGGCAAAACACGGCGCATGGTAGAGACGCGAGTCAACTGCCGCAAGTTGTTTCTGCTCAGAAATAGGTCCACATGCAGCATTTCAGCATACGCTAATACATTGATTAATATAGGAAATCCACCCCAGCGCAATTTCCTTGGTACTAATTAACCAAGCCAATAACCACAAATCCATTCCAACTTGGAACCATTTCCCTACCGAATAACGGCGAATGCCAATATTTCAACACACAAAAAAAGCCGCCACTGGACAAACCCGTGACGGCTTTTTTGTACCAATTGACCAGCGTTAGATAATGAGGTCGTCCGCCAGAGAAGGTGGCGGAAAGCGCTTCAGAACTCGTAGCGAAGCTGGAGGTAGGCGTTATCGTCCCGCGCCAACTGGCCGAACGGGCCCCAGGGGTCGCCGCCGTAAAGATTCGCGCCGACGGCACCCCAAACGTGATCGTTGAAGCTGTAGCGCAATTCGGGATTGAGGAAAGTGTCCCCGTTGCTGGTGTTCTGTGACGCATAGACCGACAGGCGCAAGGTCTGATGCAGGAAGAACTGGGTGGCGCGGAAACCCAGGGTAGGGCTCCAGCGCGCCTCGACCGGGAACCCCGCCGGCAACGCGGCGCGGTAGGCGGCGTAGTCGTGCATGTGCTCCGCGTAATACTGGAGGTTGAGGGTGAAGTCTTCCCAGGGCTGGGTTTGCCAGGCGGCGAGCAAGCGTGTCTGGGAATTGGGCACTGTGAAATCGCTGCCGGCGCGATCCTGGCGGGAATCGTAATACGCGGCCTCCAGGCTGAGCACCCCCTCGCCGGCGCGGCCGGACAGGCTGGCGCCGTAGATGGACAGTTCCGGATAAAAGAACGTGTTCGGATTCGGCCGCATGGACGGGGTGCGCTGGAAGCCGTGGTGCAGATAGAGCGCGGCATCCCAGCCGGCCACGTCCCGGTAGGCGCGCAGGCTCCACTCGCCCTGCCCGGGCTTTTCCGTCGCCGTCGGCGGGGGGCCGAAGAGGTGGAAACGGCCCGCGTCCGGGATGCGGCTCTCGCGGAAATCCGGCGCCAGCACGAGTTCGAAGGAGGCGAATTCCGGGTAGGCGCCGAGCTTCACGGCGTCGACCCCGCGTTTCAGGTATTCCAGCGGCCGGCCGGCGAACAGCGCTTCGTGATCCTTGGGGAAGACATCGTTGACGAAGACCAGATCGCCCAGGCCCCAGGTGATGACCTGCCGGCCGATGCGCAGGTCCCAGCCGTCGGCGGTGTAATCGACGTAGCCCTCGCGCAGCTCGGACTCCCCCTGCCGACCGAGATGATCGTAGGCCACATCCCCCTTCGCCAGCAGGTGCCAGGCGTCTTTCGTGGCATCCACCTGAAGGCGCGCCCGCTCCTCCAACCACTTGTAGTGGCGCCCGTCCGGATTGGCGCCGTCGCTGTTGAACGCCGTGTTCTGCTGCACAAAACCCGAAAACGCCACCTCGGCCCGCGCGGCCATCGGCAGCGCCGCGAGTAGGCAGAAGAGCAGCGTCGAACTTCGCATCAGTCCACCCATTTGCGTGGCGGCTGGCGCAGGAAGCGCTCGGAGAACAGGCTGTCGTCGATGCCGAGGTTGTAGTCGGTCTTGCTGTAGCCGACCTCGGTGCGGTGGCCGGTTTGCAGGTTCTTCATGGTGCGCCGGACCACGGTGGGGAAGCCTTTGACCTCGGCCACCTCGTCGGCGCTGAACTCCTTGTAGCGGGCGCCCTTGCGGTCGTACTGCTCCTCCTTCAGCGGCAGGAAATTCGCCTTGTCCACCCAGGTGAGCTTGTGGCCGAAATCGGCGTCACCAGTCTTGGGCGTGCTCTTCACCACGTAGCAGTCGCGGCCGCCCACCTTCTCCTCGCGTTCGATGGCGTGGCTGTCGTCCTCGATGTCGCGGCCCGAGACATCCTCGTAGGTGAAGTCCGAGCCGACGAAACTGGAGCGCTTGTCCTGCGCGGCGATGCGTTTGACCATGTTCACCGCCGGGATGAACATCCAGCGGTCATCGTCCTTCGCCGGGTATTTGTAGGTCATGAAGCTCATGTCCTTCACGTCGTTCGGCTTGAAGAAAACCATGAAGTATTTCTGCTCGCCGCCCGGCGCGCCCACGTTCCGGCGCAGCATGGTCAACTCGCGCACCCGCTCCTGGCCGTCCCTGTTGATGAGCTTCATGAGCACACGGGCCTTGAAGTCTTTGCCGGGGTAGAGGAACGCCGCCTGGGACTTCTTCATCGCCTCCTCACCAGTGAGCGCCAGGGCGGGAATCGGCAAGAGCAAAGCCGCGAGCAAGACTGACCATCGTTTCATGTCCATCTCCTTATCAGAAACACAATACAACCCATTGATTCCGTAGGGTGCGCCCGCAAGGAGCACGCCGGATTCGTAAGCGCTAAAGCGCAACGACTCCGCTGCGCCGTGCGCACCAGCCAGCGGCAAGCGGTGCGCACGGCGCACCCTACACCCTTACTGCCGGCCTTTATTCCACGGCCAGCCAGCGCCGCCCCAGCATCACCAGCGCCGGCAGCAGCAGCAGGGTGAACAGGGCCGAGAGCAGCATCATGGCGACGATGAAGGCGCCCACCGCCATGTAGGGCGTCAGCGGCGCGGCCATCATCACCGAGAAGGCCGCCGCGAACAGCAGCGCGTTGCGCATGATGCCCTTGCCGGGGCGCGCCGCCGTCCAGGCCAGGCTTTCCGCCACCGTTTCACGGGCGCCTTCTTCCTCGCGCCGCTGCCGGAAGCGACTAACGAAGTGGATGGCGAAGTCCACCGCCATGCCTAAGGACAGGGTGCTCATCACCGACAGCGGCATGTCGAAATCCTTGCCGACGAAACCCACCACGCCGTAGATCAGCAGGATGGTGAAGAGCAGCGGCGTATAAGCGACCAGTGCCCATTTCAGCGAGCGGAAGTCGAGCGCCAGGATGACGAACACCACCGCCAGGGCGAGGCTGAAGCCGAGCACCAGGTCGCCCAGCACTTCCTCGTTCCACACCAGGTTGAAGTAGGCGATGCCGGCCGGCTTCACCGTCACCGGCAGGGGATGCGCCGTCTGATAGGCCGCCGTGGCGGCGATCACCTGGCGCATGGCGTCGGCGTCCCAGGTCTTCATCTGCACCCAGACGTTGGCCTTGGTGAAGGTCGGATCGACGACGTTGTCGAGGTCGGAAGGCTTGGCCGACATGCTGAACAGGAACAGGTATTGGCCGACGCTGTCCTTGGTGTCCGGCACGGCATCGAACTTGGCATCGTCCTCGTGCAGCACGCGGTTGATGCGCTTCACGTAATCGGCCACCGAGAAGGTCTTGCCAACCACCTTTGATGCCTCCAGGTGGCGTTGCAGGCCTTCGATCCAGCGCATCGCCGCCGGGTCTTTCATGAACTCCGGCGCTGAAGAAACTCGCCGGGCCGCCCCAAGAGTTTCTTCGCCCCCTGGGGGGAGGTCGCCGCGAAGCAGCGACTTCGGGGGGGGCTCTATGGATTCGACCACCAGATAGCCCAGCGAGGTGCCGCCCAGCGCCGCGTTCATCGCCGTGTCGGCGACGCGGATCTCGCTGTCCGCCTTGAACCAGGAGACCAGGTTGTTGTTGATGTGGATCTTCGACATGCCCCAGACCGAGATCGCCGCCAGCACCAGCACCGCCGCCACCGTGAGGCCCGGACGCGCCGCGCCGAAGGCCCCGAGCCGGCCCAATGCCGGCCCCAGGCGGTCGCGCGCCGCGCCCTCGGCCGCGGCCTTGAGCTTGTCCTCGCTCACGAAGGTGAGCACCGCCGGGATGAAGCTGAAGGACAACAGGCGCAGGACGATGGTGCCGAAGGCGATCAGGCCGCCGAACACCTGGACCGGGATGATGTTCATGAACAACATCACGGCAAAACCCGCCGCCGTGGCCAGCGCCGTGTAACGCACCGGGCGGTTCACCGCCGCCATGGTCTCGCGGATCGCCGTCAGCTTGGCGTCCTGGTCTCCACGCCGTTCCCGGTAACGGAAATAGAACTCGTTGAAGATATGGATGCTGTCGGTGGCGATGGCCATGAGGAAGACCGGCGCCATGGAACTCATGATGTGCACCGGGAAGCCCACGCCGATCAAGAGGCCCATGCTCCAGATGATCGCCACCATCGACACCCCCATCATGGTGGCCGACAGCGCCAGGTTGCGGAACATGAGCTGGATGGCGATGAACATGATGGCGCCGGCGATGGGCGAGAAGATGGCCATGAGCTTGAACATCTCGGCGCCGAAGGTATCGCGCGCCACCGGGTCGCCGGCGATGTAGTAGCGCTCCGGCCCCGGCTCCTTCGCCACGATCACGCGGAGCTTTTCCGCGATCTCGGCGCCGTTGGCGCCCTTTTCCAGCGGCACGTAGAGGGCGGTGGTCTTGCCGTCTTTGGAGATGATCCGGTCGACGAACAGCGGATTGCCGAACAAGGTTCGCTCGAACGCCTTCGCCTCGGCCGCAGTCTTGGGCGCCGCCGGCATCAGCGGCCCCACCTTCAGGGTGCCGGCCTCGGCGGTGACGTTGGTGATGGTGGTGAAGCCGTTGACGTCGCGGGAGGCCACCCCGTCCAGCAGCAGGATGGCATCGGTGATGCGCGCCAGGCGGCCCAGGGTATCGGGGTTGAGCACCCCGGCGGCGCTCACTTCATTCTCCACGCCGACGACGATGGTGTCCTCGTAGAGGGCGAAGGTCTTGTCCACCTTGTCGTTCCACACCCGCACGTCCGAGGTATCGGGCAGCATGTGCTTCGGGTTGGTGTCCGTGCGCATCTTGGGAAACTGGCTGAGGAACACCAGGGTGAGCAGCGCCGCCAGCAGGAGTACCAGCTTGGGACGGCGCAGGGAGAACTCGACCAGAAATATCTTCGTCATGGTGTGTTCCTCGTTAGGTCTTCATTACAGAGCCGACTTGACAATATCGCGGGCAATCCGGGCGCCGGAGAGATAAAAACCACCTCCACCCGCGTTCTCGATGTCGCGCACCAGGTCGCCCAGCCAATCCAGGTGGCTGGACAGAAATTCCCTACACGCCGGGTCGTCACCCTGGCTAGCCAGGAACGCCAGGTATTCCAGTTCGAGGGCGAGGTGGTCGGGCATGGAGGAGAAGGCATCCGGCACCTCCATGCCGCGATCCCGATAACGCCGCAGCATGTCCAGGGCGGGGTCTCCCATCAGGTAGCCCTTTTCCAGGGCGATCGGCAACTGGCAATCGGGTGAATTCGCCCAACGCTTGTACACGCTCTCGACCGGCACGATGTAGGGGGGCATCGGGCCGGTGAAGAGCCGCCGGTATTCCTCTCCCAGTGCTTCCCCGTCCGGCGCGAGGCCTGTGATCAGGGTGGTGTCGAGCCCCAACAACCCGCGCCGCTCCTCGAAGAACCGGGCCAGCCGGCCGGAGGCGACGTCCTCCACGAAGCCCGGAGAGGGCTCCTTGAAGAACTCGCTCAACTGGGCGTAAAGGTCGGACCACAACGGGTCCGACGGCGCATCGAAACTACCGGGCATACCTACTCCTTCAAAACCAGACCAGCCCGCGCATGCCAGCCTGGGTCCATGCGTCGTAAACCTACTTGCCCAGCCGCGCCAGATAGAACGTGGAGGGATTCGTCCGACCGGCATTGGTGTCGAGAATCTGGCGTCCTTCCGACTTTGCCTGGGCACTGAGAGCATCGACCTTACCGAAACTGAGCGCGTGGCCCGGACACTTGGAGACGCAGGAGGGCGTCTCGCCGCGAGCAAGGCGATGGGCGCAGTAGGTGCACTTGTCGGCCACCATCCGTTCCGCGTCGAAGCCCATGGCGCCGTAGGGGCAGGCCCACGAACAATAGCGGCAGCCGATGCACTTGCCCTCGTCGATCAGCACCACCCCGTCCTCGGCCCGCTTGAAGATGGCCCCGGTGGGACAGGCCTGGCTGCAGGCCGGGGTTTCGCAATGCATGCAGGGCATGAACATGAAGGACAGCCGGCTTCCCTCGCGGGGATCAAGCCGGATGATCTTGTTCCGGGCCTTCTCGGCTCCGTTTTCGAGTTTGCAGGAGATTTCGCAGGAGCGGCATCCGATGCAGCGCTCCAGGTCCACCATAATCGCTAACTGGCTCATTTCGATTCCTTTTCCAAGAACTGATGTCTGTGACTCCGGACCGCCGCGCTAGGCCTTGGTGACCTTGCAGACCAGCGCCTTGTAGTTGATCTGGTCGGAGACCGGACAGCGCTTGTCCTTGTCGACGATGAAGTTCAGGGACTTCCACTGGGCGAACGGTTGCCGGTCCGAATAGGTGTTGGGCACGAACACCGTGTCCTTGCGTATTCCCTCGTAGACCCATGCCTTGGCCAGCACGGCGCCTTTGAGCCCTTCCACCTTGACCGTGTCGCCGGTGACCACGCCGATGCGCGCGGCCTTGTCGGGATGGATCAGGCAGAACTGATCGGGGGCCTGGTCGTTGAGGCTTTGTATCCAATGGGTGCCGTCGCCGAAGTGCGCCGCACTCGGACGGCCGGAGGTCAGGTACATGTCGAAGTCCGCCAGTTCGGGTTTTTCCGGGTACTTGATCTTGACCCGCCGCGCCCGCATGTTGCCGACCGCGACGATGCCCTTCATCAGCGAAGTGATGCCGACATCCGAATCGGAGTCCAGATATTCCAGGTAAGGCAGCCCGTCTTTCATGCCGATCTCGGGATCCACGTAGAACTCGGGCAGGGGGCTGATGCCCTGGGCCGCATACATCTTCTCCAGTACCTCGGTCCAGATCTCGATCTTGCCCGAGGGCCGGGGAAACTGCCCCTTCTTGCCGGGCACGCCATGCGCTTCGGTGTACAGGGTGCCCACCTCGGGCGAGTCCGGCTTGGGCAGCGGCCCCCGCAGCGCGGCATCTTTCTTGGCGAGGAAACGCTCGGGCGAAAAACCGGTCTTCTTGGCCATCGCCCGTTGCAGCACGATGGCGTCCTTATATTCGTCCTTGAAGATGTCGCCCCAGCCCATCTTCTTGCCCAGTTCGATGAATATCCAGCGCTCCGGCCAGGCCTGGTGCTGCGGCTGGATGATGTGCGGCACGAAGATGTTGCGGCGCTCGTCGGACACCGGCGTCACGCCGCCCGACTCCGCCCAGGGCGATACCGGCAGGATGTAATCGAAATACTGCGTCTCGATACTGGGGAACATGCTGTAGTAAACGGAGACATCCAGGTTGTCGAGGGCGGTCATGGCGCGCTGGATATCCCCCCACTGCACCAGCGGATTGCTGGTGGAGATGAAGGCCTTGATGGGATAGGGCTTGCCGGTGATCATCGGCTCGACCCAGGCGGCAGGCGAGCGTCCCAGCCGTTGCCGCTTGGGTTTGACCACCCGGTCTTCCGGCACCGAAATGCTGCCCATCGGCGTCGCGCCGGTATTGCCGCAACCGTAGCCCATGGAGGGCTTGCCGTAATGGCCGGTGATCGCGGCGAGCATGTGGAAGGTGCGGTGCGTGATGTGGCCGTTGGTGTGATGGGAGAGGCCCGCATTGCCCATGATGACCGCCTTCTCGGTGCGGGCATATTCTTCCGAAATCTCCTTGATGATCGCGGCCGGGATGCCGGTGACCTTCTCGGCCCATTCCGGGGTGTATTGCTTCTCGGCGAGGAAGGCCTTCAGCTTGTCGAAGCCCAGCACCTTCTTCTCGATGAACGCCTTGTTGTGCAGGTCCTTCTCGATGATGTGATGCATCATCGCCAGGGCCAGCGCCATGTCCGTGGAAGGCTTGATCGGCAGCCACAGATCGGCCGCGCCGGCGGTTTCCGACATGCGCGGGTCCACCGCGATGATTTTGGCCTTGCCCATGACCCGCCGGTCATTGACCTTGCCGAAGGCCACGACTTTGCAGGCGGCCATGTTGGCGCCGACGAGCATGTACCAATCCGCGCCGCCGAAGTCGTCCCGGGTGTAGGTCCAGGGCGGGTTGTTGTGGCCCAGGATGGAATTCGATGCGGTGGTGCCGGCCAGGTTGCAGAACGGCCCGGTGCCCTCGCGGTGAGGCGTGCCGTAGAGTTTCTGGAACGTGCCGGTCAGCCCCGCGCGCGCCTGGGATTCGCTCCTGCCCCCCACCCACCAGGCCAGCGCCTCCGGCCCGTGTTTGACACTGACGGCCTTGAGCTTGTCGGCGATCTCCGTCAACGCCTGATCCCAACTGATCTCCTGATAGGACTCCGGCTTGCCGCGCGGCCCCACCCGTTTCAGCGGCGACTTGAGGCGATACTTGTTGTAGAGCATATCCACGCTGGCCTGGCCCTTGGGGCAGAGCCTGCCTTCCGTGACCGGGTCGTCCGGATTGCCGTAGACATTCACGATGCGGCCCTCGCGGACATGCACCTTCATGCTGCAGGTGCTCTGGCAAAACGGGCAGCCCGCAGTCACCACCTGGTCGGGCACGGGCGCTGCGCCGGCGGCGCCGAAAGTCGTGGCGACGGGTGCAGCTTCGGCGCCGCTGGAGAGCGGCAGTCCGGCGACGGCGGCGGAGGCTCCGGCCACCTTCAGAAAGGTTCTTCTGGTCAGTTCCATCTCAATCATGATCTTCTCCAAAGTGTTTCCCAAAGTCCGACTTCCGCTTCATCGCGGCCGCTGCCGACCGGAATTTCCCCAGCCCTTGATCGTCGTAAGCACGGCATTTCGCTACCCCCCGGTCATGGACATGAATCGCACGATCCGGTCCGGTTGTTGGTTGAACTCGTGGCGCGCCGGCTTGGCGCGCAGCCCGTCCAGCAAGGCCCGCTCGATGGCCGCGTCGTCGCCACCGTCCAACAGCAGGCGGCGGAAATCCACCGCGTTATCCTGGCCCAGGCACAGGAACATCCGGCCGTCCACCGACAGGCGCACCCGATTGCAGGTTGCGCAGAAGTGCTGCGAGATCGGCGTGATGAAGCCGATCTGGAAGCCCCCGTCTGGAGCGACCAGATAGCGGGCGGGGCCGCCGCCCGGCACCACGCCGTCCACCAGCCCGAAGCGCGCGCGCAGCCGCTCCCGCACCGGGCGCAGATCCAGGTAGCCCGCATCGCGGCCGGTCGCGCCCACCGGCATGGTCTCGATCAGGCGCAGCACGAAGCCCCGTTCCATGCAGTAGGCCACCATGTTTTCGATGTCGGCGTCGGTCGTGCCGGCCAGCGCCACCATGTTGACCTTGATGAGCGAGAAGCCCGCCGCCCGCGCGGCTTCGAGGCCATCGAGCACCTGGGGCAGGACATCCCGCTTGGTGATGGCGCGGACCCGCCGGCGGTCCAGGGAGTCCAGGCTGACGTTCAGCCGCGTGACCCCCGCTGCCTTCAATCGGGATGCGTATTTAGCCAACTGGGTGCCGTTGGTGGACAGGGACAGGTCCTCCACACCCGGCAGCGCGGCGAGCCGGCGGGCCAGCTCGGTCAGGTTGTTGCGCAGCAGGGGTTCGCCGCCGGTCAGCCGGATTCGGCGCATCCCCAGGCGGGCAAAGACGGACAGCAGACGCTCGATCTGGTCGAAGCTCAGCCAATGCGCGGGTTCCTCGTAATCCTTGAACCCCGTCGGCATGCAATACGAGCAGCGCAGATCACAGCGATCCGTGACCGATAGCCTCAAGTAATCCACGCGGCGTCCACAACCATCCGTCAGCATTTTCAGCCTCCTATGGGATGTCCACGCTCAGCAGCCACAGTCCGCCTCCACCGAGATGCCGGTCTGGGCGGAGGCCTTGTCGCCGTTTTCGTCCTCGGCCCGCAGGATGACCACGTACAGGCCCTGGGTGAAGGTGTGCTCCGCCTCCCTGCCGGCGGCGGACTCGCCGTCGCCGAAGTCCCAGGTGACGGATTTGAGCTTGCCGCTGCCGCCCTTGACCAGGGCCTTGAAATTCACCTTGTACGGTGTGCTGCCGCGCCGGTTGGCCACGCCGCCGATCTTGATGACAAGCTTCCCGCCGGTGGCGCCGACGGTCTCTTCCATGAGCAGGCTGCCGCCCAGGTCCTTGGAGACCTTGGCCAGGGATTGCCGGGTCTTGTCTTCCATGGGCTTGATGTCGTCCTGGGTCAACTTGCCGCCGATGTTGGCCGCGGCCTGCTGGCCGTCGTCGATCCTGAGGCGAGTGGTGCCCAGGTCCATCACCAGACGACCACTCAGGGACAGCGCCTTGAAGCTTTTCTTCTCCGCGTCATGGGCAAGGGCAAACTCGGCCCCCTGGGTGCGCAGCTCCTGCCCGCCCATGCGCACCTTGAATTCGGAGAACAGGTGTTCCGGGACTTGCGCCTTGACGAAGAGGCGCCCTTTCTCCAGGTCCAGCAAGGTCATTTCCATCTTCTTTTCCAGATCGAAGGAGACACCCGCCAGCACGATTTCGGTGTTGGGATAGAGCTTGACCATGCTGCCATTGGACCACAGCAGCAGCGCGGCGGACTTGTCGCGGGTGACCAGGCGGTCGCCCCGTTCGAGGACCGCGCCCTCGCGGGCGGGTGACCCGGCCGCCGCGCCCGCCTTGACGATCTCGACGGCGCCATCGCTCTGGGTCAGGCGCACGCTCGATTCCTCGTCGGCCCAAGCGATGGGGTGGCACACCAGCAAGGCCGCGATTGCCATGCATTTTGCAAAGTTTTCAAGTTTCATGAGGGTTTCGTTCCAAAGTAATGAATTTCAAATTCCACCGCAGCCGGGCGCACTCGCGTCGATCGTCAGGCTCGCCCGCCGGGTCCGCCCGGTGGCATCCGTCACGCTCAGAATCACGTTGTAGCGGCCGAAATCGTAGGCCTGCTCCGGCACATGCTGGCCTTCCCATACTTGTTCGTTGCCGAGATCCCAGTGGAATTTCAGGGGCGGTGTCAGGCCGGTGGCCTCCGCCCGGAAGGCAAATACCGGCGGCGGCCGCAGGGTGCACAGGCGCTCGGTGAAGACGTTCAGGTAAGGCATGTCCTCGGACCACGCTGCCGGCGGGGTGGCGAAGGCCGCCGCCATGCCGGCGATCAGGATGAGGGTGCGGGCGATCTTGTTCATGGTCAGAACTTGAACTCGCCGCCGAGGACGATTTCGTAGGCGGCCTTGGGGTTGCTGCCGTCGGGCCGGGCATAGACCGCGCCGGGCCGGAAATAACCCAATGAAAGGAAGCTGTCCAGGTTCTTGAACAGCGGATAAGTCACGTCCAGGTCGATCTCCCAGCCCACATCGTTGGTCGTGCGCGTCGTGCTGGCCGTGGTCGGGTTGGTGATCGCGAAGTTGAAACCCCTGCTCCAGTCGAACACCGGACCGGCGCCGGCGAACACCGGTTCGGTGGTCCAGATGCGGCTGATCGAGGGCGTCAGACGCAGGCTCTTGACCGGTTCCAGGGTGGCATCCAGACGCACATAGGTGATGTTGGACAGGTTGCTGTCCCACAGGAAATAGCCGGCGCGGATGTCCTCGCTGAAGATATTGCCGAACTTGTTCCGGTCGCGGCAGAGCGACAGGCCGTTGAAGTTGCTCAGCGTCCCCGTGCCGAGACCGGAGTTATCGCGCGTGCCGTTGCCGGAGCCCAGGCCGAATTGCAACCCGGCGGAGAGGCTCTTCAGGGACGCCACCGGGCCGAAATCGCGGTTGGCCTGGACCAGGAAGGCATGGGCGTCGACCTTGCGGCCCCTGGCGACATCCCCGGTCAGCCAGACCGCCTCGGCATCCAGTTTCAGCCCCTTGAACTCGGCGCTCGCGGTAAGCCCGGTCCAGAGCGGTTCGAAACCGCCGTCGCGGCGCATGGTGGTGTCGTCGAAGTCCTTGTCCAGGTTCAGGTCGGCGCTGCCGGCATTGCCGTTGTCGATCACCTTGATGAGATAGGGCTTGATGCGCAGCGCCTTCGAAGCGCGGATGTCCAGGTCGAGATAATAAGCGTCGAGGTCGTTGTAGGCGCCCAGCAAGGCACCGCGGTCGCCGGCGGGCGGACCGCCGGAAGCTTTGAAACCCGTGTAGTTGGGCCAGCCGCCGGAAACCGCGAGGTAACCGGCCGTCAGCGTGGTCTGCCCCCAGGGCAGTTGTCCGAAGGGGTACTGGAGGCGGATCGAATCCATCGGGCCTTGCAGGACGATATCGCCCTCCCAGTTCTGGCGACCGAGACGCACCATGAACGACCCCGTGTACTGCGCATAGAGTTCACGCACCATGGCGGAGTTGACGGTCTGGAACTGCCCCCAGCGCTCCAGCGTGCCTTCGCCGTCTTCCTTCCAGTCGAACACGAAGTTGCCCTTGTCGAGCAAAAACTTGGCGAGAAACTGATCGTAGGAAGCCTCGATGCCCAGTTGGAAGCGGTAATCGACGAAGGTCGCGTTATCGTATTTCCAGGCCTGAGCCGGGTTGTCCAGGTTGAAGTTGTCGCGAACATTGACCCGGGTCTTGAATTTGGCGGAAAAGTCGTACTTGACCTTGTCTCTTTGCGCCTCATCCTGCTTGGCAGCCTCGGCGGCGGTCTTGCGGTACTGGGTCTCCAGCGCAGTCAGCCGGCGACGGGCTTCCTCGTCGCGCCCTTCCGCCTTCTTGACGACCTCGGGCTCACCCCATTCATCGGCGGCGGCGGGTTTGCCCTGGGGCGACGGCACGGCGGCGGTAAGCGGCAGGGCCGCCTGGCCGCTTTCCCGCCTGGCGAGTTCCGCCTGCAAGCGCGCGGTCTCGGTTCGGTACTGGGCAACCTGGCTTTCCAGTTCCTGCAATCTGCGCAGTATCTCCGCCTCATACGAGGGCGGGGCCGCCGCAGCGGCTTGTGCCCACGGGCCGGAGAGGCCGCCGAGCAGGATGCCGGCCAAGACCAGTCCGAGCGCCTTGCGGGGATGAGGGGGGTGGTTCTTCATGAACTCGTTCCTATGCTTGCCGCAGCCAGTCGTGCCTCACTGGGGCGCGCCGTAAAACGTCTTGATGCCGCTCTCCGGGCCATGGCAGTCCGCGCACACCAGCCGTCCGAGGGTCGGCTTGAAGGGATGCGGATCGGATTGCAGCAGGGTGTCGACACGGTCGTAGCGGGTGCCTTCCCCGGCGCGCACGACGGTCTTTTTCCAGACCCCGGCGGGGGCCAACATCCCATCCGGATGCGGGACTTCGCTCTTGGCGGGGATGAACCAGCCTTCTTTCCTGGCCGCCTTGCCTTCCGCGGGAGTAACCGTCTCGTGGCAGGTGGCGCAGTAAAGGTTCGCCCCGCCAAAGGCGGTTTTCTTGGAAGTCAGGTGCAGGCGGTGCAGGTTCGGCCTTTTCTTGTCGCGCACGGTCTTCACATACAGGATTTTCTTGTGGCAGCCCATGCAGACCTTGTTCTCGGCTCTGGCATCGGGAACCTCGCCCTTCTCCGGGTTGGGAACCGCCTTGGGTGGCCAGGGCACGGGGGTCTGGGCTTCGAAGGCCAGAGCGGCCGTCGAGGCGAGCATCAAAGACAAAAGGGTCACGATTCGGATACGCATGCTGTCCTCCATTCGGAACGGATTGACTCGGTCAAATCAGGCACAAAAGTACGCTCGGCTTCCAGGAACTCCAGGGTGAGGCGGGCCAGCGCGCGGTAGATGTCCAGGCTGGTGTCGCCCTGCACCCGCTCGCACAGGGTTTTGTGCCAGCGCAACAGGTGGCCGTCGAGAAAACCGGCCTGGAAGTCCAGGCAGCGCTGTAAACCCTCCGGGTTCGGCTCCTGCCAGAACTGCCGCTCGATATCGCAAAGAAACTTCATGAACTCCAGTTCCACGCCCATGTGATCCGCAAGCTCCAGGCAGGTGCTGGTCGTTTGCGTGCCCGCCGCCTCGTAGTAACGCTGCACAGCGACGGTGGCGTGCCCGCCCAGGCGATGGCTGTCGTCCAGGTAATAAGACTCATGGGGCACCACGCCGGAAGGCAGGACGAAGAGCCGGGTATGCTCGGCGACCAGGTCGCTGTCGGGCAGCCCTTGCGCCGCGTCGTTGCGGAAGGCTTCCGTCAGGGCGTCGGCGGCCGCGCTCAGGGCGCTTCCCCCTTCCGGCGCGAGACCGCCCGCGCGCACCATGGCCGCCAACTCCGCCGTCGGCGGGGCGGCATAGAGCATGGCCAGGATGGAATAGGTATGCGCGCGCCCGGCGGCGATGTTTTGCATTTCTTCGGCAGGCATCATTCGGGTTCCCTCAGAGGAAAAAGCGCCGGGCGATCGTTTCACGACGATCGCCGCTCAAGCGGCAGGCAGGACAGAATTCGGAGGCAGCGCCCAGGAATGGCTCGCGGCAGGCGCTACAGGTTCGCTTGGTGGCGGACACCAGGGTGACGCGGGGACGCTCGAACAGCAGCGCGAGGTCCACCGTATCGCGCAGATGGATGGCCTGGTGATAGCAGACCACCTCGCACACGCGGCAACCGGTGCAGCGCGCGGCATCCAGCTCCAGCACATAGGTCTCGCCCTCGTCCCGGTGTTTGAGGGCGCCAACCGGACAAAGCGTTTCGCACACGCTGCAACCCACGCAGCGGTGATCCACCTCCAGTTGCGCCAGCGGTATTCCGTCGGCGAGGACGACCGAGGTGGCCACACTCGGCACGGGCTTCACGCCGGGCAGCGCGTCCAGCACGTCCAGCAGAGCGACCCGCTTGGGGTTGTCCGAATGCCGCTGCACGATGTCCCGGAAGGCTTCCGGAGGCGTGGGCTCGGCAGCTTCGGCCGTCGCGTCCGGGGCCGTTCCGCTCGCCTCCCAACGCTCGGCCATGGAGCGGAACATCGCCCGGCGCGAGCCACCGGCTTTTTCCGGAGGACGCGTTTCCACCGCCTTCCCGCTGGGCACCCGCACGCTTTCCACGCGAGTCGCCTCCAGCCCCGCCGTCTCGCACAGCGCGCGGGAAAAATCCATGACCTTCTGCCACTGGGGGGCCGCCTTTCTGAGCCCGCAGGCCGCGCAGTCCGGGGCCATCAGCTCGACCCGCTCAGCGCCTCCCCGGAGCGGTTCCAGGACCAGTGCCTCGGTCAGGCGGGAGAGACAGGGCAAGACCATATCCGCCTGGCCTTGCGCCATGTCGCAGGCGAAACGGAACGTCGCCCCGGCGCGAACCCGTTCACGGATGCGCGCGGTGAATCGCCCGTCATCCAGCCGGATGTCATCTTCCTGGCGCGGTCGGATCGCGCCGTTCGGGCAGGCCGAGGCACAGGCGCCGCAGCCCACGCAGGCTGCCTTGACTTCCGCGCCATCCTCATCCAGGTGGATGGCGCCGGGCACGGGGCACACCAGGGCGCATGCCGCGCACTTCGACTTGGTACTGCGGAAACGGGCGCACAGCGTGCTTTCCACCCGCACCGGCGCCTCATCGCGAAATTCCATCAAGCTGTTCATATCCTCGGCGGTCCTGGCGTTGAAACAACATGTAACTCGACATGGCGCCTATCGCGCCGCCCCGTTGCATGAAACAGCAACGTACTCATGGCTCGTCCCAGGGAAGACACGAACCGGCGGGAGTTGATATCTCCCGCCGCCTCGCATCCCCCGAAGGGGTGCTTACTTGGTGCTTACTTGGTGTATTGCACGCTGGGCTTGGTGTCGGTCCCGACGACGGCGATGTTCACGCTACGCGCGCGACGCTCGCGGATGAGCGGGGTGAGCTCGTTCAGCTCGCCGAAGAACCTCACCTTGGCCGGACAGGTCGTCACGCAGGCGGGTTGCAGGCCCTTCTCGACGCGATGGACACAAAGCGTGCATTTCTCCATCACCTTGGCCTCGGCGTTGAACTGGGGCGCGCCGTATGGGCAGGCCCAGGCGCAGTAGCGGCAACCGATGCATTTGTCCTTGTTGATGAGGACGATGCCGTCTTCTCGCTTGGTGATCGCCCCCACCGGGCAGGCCGCCTGGCAGGCCGGCCGGCCGCAGTGCATGCAGGGCATGGGCACGAAGGTCACACCGATGTCGGGTTTCTTCTTCGCATCGCGGAAGTCGCCTTCCTCGATCTCGATGACGCGGTTGTAATCCACACCGATAGGCGTGTTGTTTTCCGCTTTGCAGGCAATGGTGCAGGCGTTGCAGCCGATGCAGTGCTCGATGTCCACCCAGAGCGTGTACTGCTTCGGACCCTGTTTGGCGAACGACCGCTCGACGGCTTCGCGGGGGAGTATGGGGCTGTATTCAGTCATGACGGTCTCCTCAGACTTTTTCCACGCGCAACGGGGTCCCGTTGCTCTGGGTGCCACCCGCCACCGGATCGCACATGACGCGGTCGCCCAAAACGGGATCGGCCATGTACAGCGGATTGATGCTGAAACCCGCAGCGATGCGCTTGTCGTAGAACTGCGACTTGCCGTCCGCATCCCACTTCCTGCCTCCGGCCCCCCAGCGCCCATAGCCCTGGTTCACCGAGAAAACCCCCGGGCGGATGCGGCTGGTGACGCGCACCTGCATCTTGAACCAGCCATCGCCCAACGAAAGTTCCACGAAGGGGATGTGCTTGGAAGACGGCGACTTCACCTTGACCCAGTCGCCGGTGATGACGTCCAGCCTCTGTGCATCGGCCGGATTCATTTCCGCGAAATTCTGCGGCTTGATCGAGGCCAGCCAGAGGTTGTCCATGGTGCGCGACTGGGTGTGCCAGGCGTCCTTGTGGGTATGCAATTGGAACGGATATTCCTGCCACAGGGCGGGATCGAGCGGCTGTTCCTTGCAGTCGATGATGGCGCGGTAGGTCGGCAGACCGTCGAAATACTTGCCGGTCATGCTGTTCTTGTTGGCCGCCACGTTCGACGCGTAGGCCATCAGGCCGCGTACCTGCCGGCTGCCCGGGAAACGCGTGTATACGCCTTCGGCATCATATTGCTTGCCCGGATTCTCGAACTTGCCGCCCAACTTGATCAGGCGGCTGTCCGGATCCAGCCCCGGCTCGCCCTTGTAGTCGCCGTTCTTGAAATACTCGTTCCAGAACTGCCAGGAGTTGAAGAGATCCACCCCCGGCCCACCGGCGTCCTTGCCGAAACCGGGCAGACCGCAGCGCAGTGCGAGCTGGATCAGGGTGTCGTCACCGGTCTGCACATCCGGATAGAGGCCGCGATAGTTCTTCGTTACCGGGTCCAGCGTGCCCACCATCGGCATCCGCACGCCGGCGACGCGCGTCTTGACCGGTGGATAGGTCTTGAAGCCGCCGATGCGCTCCAGGTAAGTCGAGTCCGGCAACACGTAATCGCACAACTGGCTGGTCTCACCCATGTTGGCGTCGATGCTGAAGGTGAGCGGCATGGCCTTCAGGTTCAGCAACGCCTCGATCACCGGCGTGTTGAACGGCTGCGTGTAGGCCGGGTCGTTGTAGTAGTTGAGGTAGGCCTTGATGCGATAGGGGTAGCCCTGGCGCAGGGAGGAGAAAAACTCGCTGGTCACCGTGCGCGAGGCCAACGGATACCAGGGCCGGGTGGAGAGCGTCTTCTTGCCCTGATACTTCGACTTGTGGCGATCGATCGTCACGCCTGTCGCCGAGCGCTTGACGGGATTTTTCACGTCCCCGCCGTAAGCCTTGTGGCCAGGGATATAGCCGCCCTTGCGGTCGATGTTGTCGACCATCATGTTCAAGGTGATGAGCGCCTGGCCGTTCCACCAACCGTTGCTCTGCTGGATGGGGCCGCGGGCAAACTCGATGACCGGGTGCTTGGCATTGGCGAACTCCCGAGCCAGATGGGCAATCGTCCCGGGCGGAATGTCGCATTCCTGCTCGCATTCCTCGAGGGTCTTCTCGTGGCTGCGCTCGCGCAGCAGGCGGAACACCGTCTTGTACACCACGCCCTTGATTTCGACCTCGGCATCCAGGTCCGCCGCACCTTCCACATCGTGGAACAGGGTCGGCTTGCCGCCCACCAGCACCACGTAGTCGGACTGGCCCAGCCCGGCATCCTTGCCGGTGAGGTAGAGCTTCGGCTCCACAGTCCTGACCAGGTAGGTCATGTCGGTCCAGTTGCGGCGACCGGTCTTCTTCGCCGCCTGCTCGTTGGGTAGGGCCAGGTAGTCCGCCTTGTAGGCCTTGTTGTCGATCATCCAGCGGTTCATGCCGATCAGGAAGAAGGCGTCGCTGGCGGGTTTGAGGGGGATCCACTCGCCCTTGCCCGACTGCAGGGCCTTGGCCGCCGCCGGCGAGAGCCAGGGATCGACGACCACATGCTTGAACTCCTTGGCGTAAGGCCCCGTGCGCTTGGCGAACTTCTGCAGGTAGCGTGCACGGGTCTGGCCGGGGTAGTCGGCGTGGGTGACGTTGGAACCCACGCTGATCAGGTAACTACAGTATTCGTAATCGGCATAGGCGCCGATCTCGTAAGGCGGCACGTTCAGGCAATGCTCGATCACGTTGTAGAGGGTGCCGGAGCAGCGGTCGCAGTGGTTGAGCATGTGCGGCACGCCGGCCGCTTCCTTGACGAAACGCGGGGTCAGCGGCGACTGCTCATTGCGTCCGTGCGCCCAGACAAACTGGTTGCGTTTCGGGCCATAGCCTTCGGGCGGCGCCTCGTCCATGAAGTCGGAATCTTCGGGCCCGATGGGCTTGTCGTTGCTGAGGATGGACTTGAGCCCCTCGACCACCCGGGTCTCTTCACCCGGCACGTCCTTGAACAGCATCCCGCCCTCGGCGATTTCCGTCATCGCCTGTTCCCAGGAGATGGTTTTCCACTTGCCGGAGCCGCGCGGGCCGACCCGCTTCAGCGGGTGCTTGAGGCGGTTGGCGTTGTAGAGGGCATAGACGCCCGCCTGACCCTTCGCGCACAACGTGCCCACATCCTTGCCGCCGATGCCGCCGTCGAGATCGCTCTCCTCGACGAGGTCACCCTTGGACACATAGTCGTAGGTGTTCGGGTGATAGGGGTTGCCGTCGAGCTTGACCAGCTCGCCGTTGACGATCGTGCCCTGGATGCCGCAACCGCTATGGCACATCAGACAGACGCTACGCACGAGCTTGGCGTCGGTGCCGACCACATCGGCCTTCGACCCTGTTTTGCCAACTTGCGACAGCCATTCCTGGGCGCTCGCCGGCTGGATTTGCGTCATGACCGCGACGCTCCCGGTGACCTTGAGGAAATCCCGCCGGGTCAGGCTGTTGTCGAGCAGATTCATTTGTTTCTCCTCGTGTTAAGGACAAAAAAAGTGCCTCACAATCAAGTATTCAAACAAACGCTTGGTAGAAAGACATGAATCTCTTTTTATACCTATAGTTTTCGTTGTCAAGAACAATGTTGAATTGTTGAATACCACCTACCGCTCAACCGTAAGCGTCCAGACTCCCCATCTAAACGCCATACAGAGGGCCACGGAAATTCGGACAGCCCGCTAAGTGATAGCCTTGCCGCACTGCGCCATGTATGAGGCCCAGAAAGGAGCAAGAGCAGAAGGGAAACGACGCAACCACTCGCCAGCAGCCAAGGCGCAAGTGGCGATGGCAGCGCTCAAGGGCGATAAGGCCTTGGCCGAGTTGGCGCAATATTCGACATACCTCCCAACCAGAACATCGACTGGAAGGGCCAGTTACAGGAGCGCCCCGCACGGGTCGTTGGCGATTTTCACGGTAACCGATTGATATAAATAAAAAAGCCGCCCTAGGGCGGCTTTTTTGATACTTGTTAACCAGCCTTAAATGAACAGACAGATGTCCGTCTCGCCGGCGAATTCGAAGAAGGTGGCGGCGCCGCCGTATTCGATGCCGTCGATAAAGTCGCTGTGTTCGAAGCCAAACAATTCGACCGTCATCTGGCAGGCGATGAACTTGACTTCGGCTTCCTGGCACAGCTCACGCAGTTCAGGGATGGTTGCCACGCCGTTGTTCTTGATGGTTTGCTTCATCAGGGTGGTGGCCAGGGATTCGTAGCCCGGAATCAGCGATTGCACGGCGTTGGGGATGTTCCAGTTGATGTCCTTGAACCACTTCGGTCCGAACGGCATCTTCATGGGCATACCCGGGTTGCCCAGGGGGCTGACCTTCAGGCAGCTCAGATCTTTGCGCAGCATCTGCAGGCCGTAGAAGGTGAAGAAAATCTGGGTTTCATAACCCAGGGCGGCGGCCGTGGACGCCAGAATGAACGGGGGGTAAGCCCAGTCCAGCGTGCCCTTGGTCGCAATGATCGCCAGCTTCTTTGTATCGTCCATCACACCACCTCTCGAAACGCGATTGTTGGAAAGAAGTGCTTACTTCCTCTTGATGAAGAAGGTGTACTCGCCACCCGCTTCGGCGGAGGTAAGGAGTTCGTTGCCGGTCTGTTTGGCAAAGGCGGCGAAGTCCTTGACGGAACCCGGGTCAGTGGCGATCACGCGCAGGATCTGGCCGGAGGTCATATCGTTCAGGGCCTTCTTGCAGCGAAGGATGGGCAGAGGGCAGTTCAGCCCTTTGGCGTCGAGTTCTTTGTCGAAGTTCATGGGTGTTCCTTCAGAAAATTAACAAGTGCTAAAAAAGCCGGGGTAATTTATACCGCTTGTGGGGAGATTGCAACGCGAGGCCAGGGCCTGGATCAAGCCCTCCCAAGGCGCTCAGGACAAGGCCGCGAGCGGCTTGCCGGAACGCGCCCAGGCCATGATGCCACCCGACAGATTGTGCATATTTTGGAAGCCCTTGGCGGCCATGAAGGCACAGGCTTGCGCGGAACGGGCACCCGAATTGCAGTAGATCACCACCGGCTTGTCCTGCGGAATTTCCGTCGCGCGCAACGGCAGCAGGTGCAACGGAATGTGGATGGCCCCGTCGATGACGCCACGCGACACCTCACCTTCCGTGCGCACGTCGATCAGGTGGATTTGTGCCTTGTTGGCGTCGAGGGCATCGACGTCCAGTTCCTTGATGTTGACCATGCCAAACATAGCCGCTCCTCTTATGAAGAAATATTAGAGTTTGCTTATATATCAGTTTTCCTCTTTTATTTCAAGCACCTATTCTGTACAGAAGAGCGCGCAGCGGAGATCCTTCCATTTCAACGTGAAACAACATGGCAGTCCCGTAGGCGCACATAGGAGTGGACCGAGTCCGCGATCGCCCCGAACAGGCGAATGGTGGGGAGTCCACGCAAAAGGTCGCGGACACGGTCCGCTCCTACGGTGTGGCCGGTTGTTTCCCGTCAGGAGAGATTACCCGTTCAACCGAGAAAATTCGGAACGGATGAAGCCGGTTTGGGCATTGCCGCCAGAAATGTATAATCCGCCGCCCAGTGTGCTGCAGTAGCTCAGTTGGTAGAGCAACTGATTCGTAATCAGTAGGTCGGGGGTTCGACTCCTCTCTGCAGCACCAACCATGGCACCCTTGTCTTCCACCCTCACCTGACCTTCGTCCACATCGTGTCATCCACCCCGCTGCAAGCGCTCCTGAGCGCCGACATGGCCCAGGTCGATCAGGTCATCCGTTTACGCTTGCACTCCGATGTCGCGCTGGTGCGGCAGGTTTCCGAATACATCATCCACAGTGGCGGCAAACGCCTGCGGCCCGCCCTGGTGGTGCTTTCGGCGAAGGCGATGGGCCATGACGGCGGGCAACATCACGAACTCGCCGCCGTGGTGGAGTTCATCCATACCGCAACCTTGCTCCACGATGATGTGGTGGACACCTCCGCCCTGCGCCGCGGCAGGGATACCGCCAATGCCCTGTTTGGCAACGCGGCCAGCGTACTGGTGGGCGACTTTCTTTATTCCCGCGCATTTCAGATGATGGTTTCACTGCACAACATGCGCGTCATGGAAGTGCTCTCGGATGCCACCAACGTCATTGCCGAGGGCGAGGTCTTGCAGCTCATGAATTGCAATGACCCGGACGTCGACGAGGCAGCCTATCTGCGCGTCATCCGCTACAAGACCGCGAAATTGTTCGAAGCCGCCGGACGCCTGGGCGCCATCATCGTGGGCGCCGCGCGAGAGCAGGAAGATGCCCTGGGAGCTTACGGCATGCACCTGGGCACCGCGTTCCAGATTATCGACGATGTCCTGGACTATTCCGGAACCAGCGAGGTGATCGGCAAGAACGTCGGCGACGACCTGGCCGAAGGCAAGCCCACCCTCCCCTTGCTGTTCGCCATGAAGCACGCCGCTCCGGAGCAGGCTGAAAGCATCCGCAACGCCATCAAGCAGGGCGATGCCAGCCACTTCGATGAAATCCTCACCATCGTGCGGAACACCGGCGCCCTCGACCACGCTCGCCGCCAGGCCGAGGCTGAAGCCGCCTTGGCACGCAACGCTTTGGCGGCGATTCCGGATAGCCAATACAAGGCGGCTTTGCTAGAATTGTCGGCCTTCGCGGTCAGCCGCGAATTTTGAGCAGTGCGTTGAGCAGTGCGTGGTAGAGGGTAACCAACCCGTTGTTTGTTGTTGTCCGTTTCGCTGTTCTCGGTTCCGAGGCCAGTTCAAGTCGGGGTGTAGCTTAGCCTGGTAGAGCGCCACGTTCGGGACGTGGAGGCCGGAGGTTCGAATCCTCTCACCCCGACCATCCAATTCAAACAGTTACCGTGAAACATCCGATGATCTGAGAAACGGCGGCTAAACGCGCCCGAGTGCGCGTGTGCAACCGAGAAATCCAGGTTCAAACTTTCACGTACACCCAGCCCTGGCGCAGTCGCGCCATGATTTCATTGATGGCGGACGAGGCCACGCGCGCCTCCGGCAGCAACACCACTGGTTGCCCTTCCCGCAGCAGGCGCGCCACGGTCTGGCCGCAGGCTACGAAGACCAGGTTGGGATAACGTTCCGCCAGGCGCTCGATGCGCGCCCGCTCGGGGCTGCGATCCTGGCGCAGCAGGTCCAGTCCGAAGCTGTTGACCACCAGCTCCACCTGGCCCTGGCCGCGTGACCGCGCCAGACGCTCCGCTACATCCAGTGAAGCGGAAAGGCGCTCTGGGGCGCTGCTATCGAGATGCAGAACCACGCGTTGCGTATCCACCCGTTCACTCAGGGTAACCGGCTGTAAACCAGCGGGCAGGCCCGCTAGGCGCTCGACTACCGGCGATTGATCCAGACGATCATGGGCCAACCAGCCACCGCTCAAGCCCAGGACCAACAACACCCCCGCCGCCAGCGATTGGCGCCAGGCCGCGTTGAGGTAGCGGTGCGTGGCGCTGGCATTGGGGCGCGGCAGGTCGTCATAAGCGGCGCGAACCTGTTCCTTGAGGGTGCGTTGGGCGCAAATTTCGGCGCGCAGGTTGGGATCGCTCGCCATCCGAATTAGCAGGTGTTCGCGCTCCTCGAGGGCCAGTTCGCCATCCAGATAAGCGTTGATGTGCTCGCGCGAAACCGGTTCGTTTTTTGACTCGTTCATTTCACCCTCCTGAGGTGCGTCTGCGTGACGCGTTTATCCTCGTTCTCCAGAAGCCCGCGCAACGCCTGGCGCGCGCGTGAGAGACGGCTCATCACCGTGCCTACCGGGATTTCCAGAATTCCGGCCACTTGCGCATAGGCGCATTCCTCGATGTCCACCAGGGTCAGCACCTGGCGCTGCCCCAGTGGCAGGCAGGCGATGGCGCGGCGCACCCGGTCACGCGTCTGGCGCCGGGAAACCTGCTGCTCGGGGCCGGGCTCGCCGGAGTAAATCAGCTCATCCATCTCGGCGATGTCCTCGAACTCGCGGCCTCCACGCAAATGATCGCGCCAACAGTTGTTGAGGATCGAAAACAGCCAGCCCTCCAGAGCCTGAGCCTCACGCAACTGCGCCATGCGGGTGAGCGACTTGGCCAGCGCATCCTGCGCCAGATCATCGGCCAGATGCGGGTCATGGCACCAAGCGTAGGCCAGCCGGTACAAGCGGGGCCGCATGGCCTCGAGACGGCGGCGAGTGGCGAAATCGAACACGAAGGGCAACAAAGGCTTCTCCTGGTGGGCCTTGTTTTAACAAGACGGAGCTGGCACCCGGTTTATTCCCTGCAAAGAGAAAAATAAATCCGGGAATAAACAGAGAGGCCGGCCCGTCTTATTCGCAAGGTGTTTGACAACACCCGCTCATAACCCTCTTTGGAGTAGACCATGCAGCATTCATTGATTCGCGCCACGTTATTCAGCCTCGCACTGGGCGCCGCAAGCGCGGGCTTCAGTGTCCCCGCCACCGCCGCCACACACATGAAGCCGGCCGTGCCGGTCGTGGAAGAAGCGCCGGTCCAGGAAAAAGTGGTCTACCACATCAACGATGCCAGCGTCGCACGCATGGCTTTGCGCAATATAGAAAACCACCTGGATGCCAGCCCGGGCGTCCAGATCGTGGTGGTTACCCACGGCAAAGGCATCGACTTCTTGCTCAACGAGGCCAAGGACGACAAGGGCCTGTACGAACCCCAAGTGGCAGGCCTGAAGAACCGCGGCGTCACTTTCGATGTGTGCCGCAACACCCTCAAGGGCCGCAAGCTGGATGACAGCGCCGTGATCCTGGAAGCCCAGGTGGTGCCCTCCGGTGTCGCCGAAATCGGCAAGCTCCAGGCCAGAGAGGGTTTTGTCTACCTGAAACCCTGAGCTGGCACTCAAGCCTCAGGCAGTTTCACCACCGACAAACCTCCGGTCCCGGCCGGAGATTGATCAAGACGATGGGGAATTTCTTCCTTTCGTCTCGCCCCCCCGAAATGCTGTGCTTTGACGATAACCGTCAGGCCATCGGCTTGCTTACGGCGCCTCTAGCAACGACGCAATTTCATGATTTACAACCCAATGGAGACTCTCGATGTATTGCTCGCTACGCACCCTGGCCCTGGCCTTCATCTCCCTGCTTTCCATCACCAACCCCACATCGGTTCTGGCGGCCGAGCAAAGCATGGCGGACTACCACTACGTCCTGCACATCAGTGACCTGGATCCTTCCAAGCAGGATCTCATCCTGAACAACGCCGCGAACCTCCTGGAGGCCTACCCGCCCGGGCAAGTGGACATCGAGATCGTGGCCTATGGCCCCGGCCTGCGTCTGATGTTCGCCAACAACGTCAACGCCCAGCGTCTTGATTCTCTTGCTCAGAGTGGCGTGCGTTTCGCCGCTTGCGGCAACACGCTGAAGGGCTTCACCAAGCAGCTCGGTGAAGAACCCAAGCTGAACCCGGTCGCCAAGGTTGTGCCCGGCGGCATCGTGCGCATCGGCGAGCTGGTCAAGCAGGGCTACATCTACGTCAAACCCTGATCAATACATAGCTTTACCCATTTTCAGGGCAACCGGCCCTGTTTTGATCCTGTTGGATCTGCTCAAGGAGGAATGGAAATGCAAGGCAAGAAACTGTTCAAGCGTACCGTGATTGGCGCCGTCCACGCTTTTGCCCTGGCCGGCGCCACCGGCTCGGCGCTGGCCGCCAACTGGCTCATGCTGCAGGGGACCGAGCCGGCAGGCGCCTCGGCGCGCGCCAATGTGTGGGGGTATGTCCAGGCCAAGTATGAGAAGGACTTCAGCGACCCCAATGCCGCGGGGGGATTCGTGGCGCCCAAAATGCTTGGTCCTGAGCTCGACACACAAGACGGCTTCAACATCCCGCGGGCCACGATCGGCATCCGCGGCACCGGCTTCCCGCTCGACAGCAATATCAACTATTTCGCGTTGCTCGAGATGGGCAACAACGGAGTCACCCACCCCAGCGGCGCCTTTGCCAAGCTGATCGATGCCAGCGTTACCCTGAATTACATTCCGGGCGCACGGATTCGTGCCGGCCTGTTCAAGACGCCCGGCGCCGAAGAAGGGCTGCAGGCAATTCATGTCTTCGACTACATCAACTTCACCGAAGCAACCAACGGCCTGTTGCTGGAGCGGTTCCCGAACAAGGGGTTCACCGATTGCACCGGGGTCACCGCTCCATGCAACGCGGCCACCAGCAATGTTGGCCCGTATACCGAGGCCCAGCTTCAGGGCGGCGCCAGCCTGAACACATTCGACAGTTCGGTCGGCGCCTTCCGCGATGTGGGTGTGCAGGTGTTCGATGCCTTCAATGTGGGAAAAGACTGGGAACTGTCCTACGCGGCGATGATCGGCAACGGCAACGGCGTCCAGTTCAACAACAGCGATGGTGAATACGACAAGTACCTATATGTGTCAGCGGAGAAGAAGTACGGCGGCCAAGGCATCAATGTGGCAGGCCTGAAGTTCTTCGCCTGGAGCCAGTGGGGCAAGCGCCTTCTTGATCTCACCGCTGACAGTACGGCCAACGCCAAATCCTACAACCGCGATCGTGCCGGCCTGGGGGTGAAGTACATGAAGAAACCGTTCCGCGTTACGGCCGAGTACATCACGGCGGATGGCATGATCTGGAGCGGCCCGGACAAACCCAACTTCTACTTTACGGCTCCCGCCCAAGGCAATGGCGCCGATGCCAAGGCCAGTGGCTGGTATGTCGAAGGCGGCTGGTACATCCCCAACACCAAGTTCGAACTCGATGTGCGCTTCGACACCCTGAACCGCCTTGAGGAGCGCCTGAACGAGCACCGCTTCGACAAGTGGACCCTGGGGATGCAGTACCACTTCAATCCCAAGACACGCGTTACCGTCAACTACGAGATGCGTGACTTCGAGTGCACTGCCGCGGGAGCTCCCTGCACAAACGCCAATGCCAACCTGCAAGGGGTGGGTGACAAGGTGGGGGTGCAATTGACGATGATTTACTGACCATCCGCCCAATCAGACCTATCAGGGTGACTTGCCCCGCCGGCTTCCGCGGCGGGGCTTTTTTTCGCCCCCTCCCCGCCAATAGCCGCGATACCTATCGCGCAGAGAGGACATAAAAACACAACTTGTGGCGGTGGCCTCGGCTGGGCCGATGGTGGCGAGCTCGGCACGTCCCCCGCGAAATAATCCCGGATGAACACTTTCGCTCTGGTTTCGTCAACCTGTCCTCTCGCTATTTCGGCATGACGGGTGTTGCCGCGCGTAACCATCCTTTTTGTTTGCGGCCAATCGCTGTGGTGGCTTCAAGCGGACACGGGTTTCCGGTAGGGTTACCGGGATACCCGATTACTTCTTTCATAACGTGCGCGGGCGTGGCAGTTCGGCGCGCAAGCGGGCCTCCTACTCAAGGACTTTCCATGCGTATTCTGTACGCCACTTCCGAAGCCAGACCGTTGATCAAGACCGGTGGGCTGGCCGATGTTTCCGGCGCGCTCCCCGTCGCCTTGCGCGCGATCGGCCTTGACTGCCGTCTATTGCTCCCCGGTTACCCGGCCGTACTGGCCGGGGTCGACGCCGTGAAACCCGTGTGCACCCTGAATGAACTGCCGGGCGGCAGGGTGGCCACCCTGCTGGAAGCCGCCATGCCCGACAACGGCGTGCCGCTCTATATCCTCGATGCCCCCGAATTGTTCCAGCGGGAGGGCGGACCGTACCAAGACGTGGCCGGCCATGACCACCCCGACAATGCCCTGCGTTTCGCGGTGTTCTCCAAAGCCGCCGCCCTCCTCGCATCAAGCGAGTTTTCCAAAAATGCGCCGTTAGCCTGGCGCCCGGACATTCTGCATTGCAACGACTGGCAAACCGGCCTGGCCCCGGCTTATTTGCGCCTTGCCGGGGAAACGACGGCAACCGTCATGACCGTGCACAACCTGGCTTATCAGGGCATCTTCCCACCCGCCGACCTGATCACGGTGGGGCTGCCGCCGGAAAGTTTCGCGGTCGAAGGCGTCGAGTATTACGGCAACCTATCCTTCCTCAAGGCCGGTCTTTACTACGCCGATCGCCTCACCACGGTCTCGCCGACCTATGCCGAGGAAATCCGCCAGCCCGCGCTGGGCATGGGTATGCAGGGGCTGCTGGCCGCGCGCGGCGATGACCTCGTCGGCATCCTCAACGGCATCGACAGCGGCGAATGGAATCCCTCATCCGATCACCACCTGCCGTGCAAGTTTTCCTCGCGCGCGCTCATAGGCAAGAAGCACTGCAAGCTCAAACTGCAACAGGATCTCAACCTGGAGCCCAGCCACGACACCCCGCTGTTCGGGATCATCGCCCGCCTGGCGCAGCAGAAAGGCCTCGACCTGATCCTTGCGGTGGCCGACGGCATCCTGCACCGGGGCGGCCAGATCGCCTTGCTGGGTACCGGCGAGAAGGCACTGGAAGTGGCTTTCCGCGATCTCTGCGCACAGCATCCAGGCCGGGTCGCGGCGGTGATCGGCTATGACGAAGGGCTGTCGCACCGCATCGAGGCCGGCTCCGACCTCTTCCTGATGCCCTCCCGCTTCGAGCCTTGCGGCCTCAATCAGCTCTACAGCCTGCGCTACGGTACGGTGCCCATCGTCCACGCCACCGGCGGCCTGCAAGACACGGTGGAAGACGGCGTCACCGGTTTCGTCTTCCACGAACCCACGCCGCACGCCCTCTGGCTGGCCATCGAGCGTGCCTTGCACACTTACACCGACGCGAAGGCGTGGCAACGCATGATGCGCGCCGGGATGAAGCGCGATTTCAGTTGGGAGAAAAGCGCGAGGGAATATGAAGCGCTGTATCAAAAATTGGTGGGGTAAGCGTAGCGCCGGCATCCTGCCGGCTCGTCTGTATAGGCCAAAAAACGCCGGCAGAGATGCCGGTGCTACTGGCCAACCAGCTTGAAGCGCTTGCGGCTGGGCAACCGATAGGTCTCGAAGTCGAGGCGGTCCAGCGTCCAGATCTGGGTGTGGCCGGTGGCAAGCGCGGCAACCACCAGCGAGGCGTCGGCCAGGTCCATTGGTTGATCGGCATAGCGCTCGATCCAGTCCACCGCGCGCACGAGTTCATCGCGCCCGAGGGGAAAAACTTCCAATCCCCCGTTGTCGATCCAGCGATACAGCGGCAGCGTGGCCGCGACCGAGGGCGCCAGATGGGAGAACTCGGTCAGCACCGCCCAGGTGGTGAGCAGGCGGCCGCGATAGTTCTTCAGGAAAGTCTTGCTGGCTTCGTGAAACTTGTCGCGCTTGTCGGACAAGGCCACCAAGGGGCCGGTATCCACCAGGATGGTGGTCATGCGCGGCCGTGTTTGGCGGCAATCGCGGATTGAGCACGTTTCTTGTAGCCACCCGAAACCGGCTCAGCACCTTCGACACAACCGATAAACCCCGCCGCCTCGGCGCGTTCATAAGGCGTGGCTTCCGATTCGGCGAGGCTGAAACGCTGCTCTAGCAGTTCGATGATGACTTCCGACTTGCTGCGTTGGGTTTCCACGCAATAAGCGGCCAGCGCCTGTTCGACGCGGTTGGGTAGACGGACGCTGGTGGCCATGATCGGCTCCTTGGCAACGAATTTGTATTAACGGTAATACATGATTACGGAAATGGCAAATCAGGCTTTCTCACGCCGAATCGCCGCCCCCAGGGCAGTGAGTTTGGCTTCGATGTGGTCGTAGCCGCGATCCAGGTGGTAGATGCGCTCGATGTGGGTCTCCCCTTCCGCGACCAGGCCGGCGATGACCAGGCTGGCGGAGGCGCGCAAGTCGGTGGCCATGACGGTGGCGCCCTGCAACTTTTCCACCCCTTTCATCACTGCCGTGTTGCCGTCGATCTGGATGTCCGCGCCCAGGCGCTGGAGTTCGACCGCGTGCATGAAGCGGTTCTCGAAGATGGTCTCGCGGATGATCGCGGTGCCATCGGCCACGGCATTGATGGCCATGAACTGCGCCTGCATGTCGGTGGGAAAAGCCGGATACGGCGCGGTGCGGATCGATACGGCTTTCAAACGGGGCGGGGCGATGAGGTGGATGAATTCATGGCTGGGGGTCTTCTCGCCGACGATTTCGCAACCAGCGTCCATGAGCTTGTCGACCACGGCGTCCAGGTAGCCGGTGGAGGTGCCGGTGAGGTGCACTTCGCCGCCGGTGGCCGCCGCCGCGCACAGGAAAGTGCCGGTCTCGATACGGTCCGGCATGATCCGGTGGGTGGCGCCATGCAGGCGCTCGACCCCGCGAATGCGGATGACGTCGCTGCCGGCGCCACTGATCTGGGCGCCCATGCTGGCCAGGCATTGCGCCAGATCGACCACTTCCGGCTCGCGCGCGGCATTTTCGATGACGGTTTCGCCCTCGGCCAGGCAGGCGGCCATCATCAGATTTTCCGTGCCGGTGACGGTAACCATGTCGGTGAACAGGTGCGCGCCCTTGAGCCTGCTGGCCTTGGCGCTGATATAGCCATGCTCGACGCCGATTTCCGCACCCATCGCCAGCAAGCCCTTGATGTGCTGGTCCACCGGCCGGGCGCCGATGGCGCAGCCGCCGGGCAACGACACCTTGGCCTCGCTACAGCGCGCCAGCAGCGGCCCCAGCACCAGAATCGAGGCGCGCATGGTCTTCACCAGTTCGTAGGGGGCCAGCGGGTTGTTCAGCCCGGAAGCGTCCAGGGTGACGCGATTTCCCTCTCGTTCGATCTTGACGCCCATCTGGGCAAGCAACTTCAGCATGGTGCCGATGTCGTTCAGCCCCGGCACATTGGCCAGGGTCAGCGGCTCCGCGGAAAGCAGGCTGGCGCAAAGAATGGGCAGGGCGGCGTTCTTGGCGCCGGAGATAGCAATCTCTCCGGAGAGGCGGGCGCCGCCGGTGATGATGAGCTTATCCATGACGATTCTGACCTTGCGTGCCTCGTGTTTTCCATTCTTCCGGGGTGAAGGTCTGCATCGACAGCGCGTGAATTTCCGAGTGCATGCGGTCCCCTAGCACTTGAAACACCCGTTGATGCCGCGCCACCGGCAGCTTGCCGGCAAATTCGGCACTGACGATGACCGCTTCGAAATGTTGGCCATCGCCAGCCACCTGGAGGTATTCGCAGGGCAAGCCAGCGGCGATCCATTGTTCAATCTGTTGTGGGGTAAGCATTTGAATATCCTGATAAAAATCAATGGCGAAGTTTATAGCCGGACTTCAGCATCACCAAAGTCAGGCCGGAAAGCAGCAGGACGAAGGGCGTGACCACCGCCAGCCCCAGCCAAGGGTCGACATCGCCCTGGCCGAAGAAGCCATAGCGGAAGCCGTCGATCATGTAGAAAACCGGATTGAGGTGGGTGACGCTTTGCCAGAATGGCGACAGGGAATGGATGGAAAAGAACACGCCGGAGAGAAAGGTGAGCGGCATGATGATGAAGTTCTGCACGGCGGCGAGATTATCGAACTGGTTCGCCCAAATGCCCGCCAGGATGCCGATGCAGGCGAAAACGGCGCCGGATGCCAGCGCGAAAGCCAATATCCAGAGCGGGTAGCGCATTTCGATGTCGGCAAAAAACAGACCAACCAGCAGCACCCCCACCCCCACGGCGAAACCGCGCACCAGCGCCGCGATCAGGTAGGCGAGGAAAAACTCCAGATAGGACAGTGGCGGCAGCAGGACAAAAACGATGTTGCCGGTGATCTTGGACTGGATCAGCGATGAAGAACTGTTGGCGAAAGCGTTCTGCAGGATTGACATCATGATCAGGCCGGGCATCAGAAACGCGGTGTAGCGCACGCCGGGATAGACCTGCACGTGCTCGGACAACACATGCGAAAAAACCAGCAGATACAGCAAGGCGGTGAGCACCGGCGCCCCCACGGTCTGCACCAGCACCTTCCAGAAGCGCAGGATTTCCTTGTACAACAGGGTGCGAAAGCCGCCGCTCATTTCGTGTCACCTCGGCCGTCATTCCCGCGAACGCGGGAATCCAGTTCGTTCATCAAACTGCAATCAGACCTACGACCTGGATTCTCGCCTGCGCGGGAATGACGGCGGTGGTTCACGACGCTCCCCCATGCATGATCTTCAGAAACACCTCTTCCAGATCGGCCTGCGCCAGGCTCATGCCACGGATAGCGATGCCTGCCGCGCGCAGGTTGGCGAGGATGGCTTCAAGATCGCCATAGTCAGGCAGGTCAAGCACGAAGTGTTGCCCTTCCCGGCCCTTCAGGCGAGATTGCAGGAAAGCCGGCAGTTCGGGGGGATCGAGTTCCAGCAGCAAATGCCGCTCGGCCCCCGCGCGCAACAGGTTCTCGGTGCGATCCAGCGCGACAATGCGGCCTTCCTTGAGCATGGCCACCCGCTGGCACAGGGCCTCGGCTTCTTCCAGGTAGTGCGTGGTGAGGACGATGGTATGGCCCTCGCGATTGAAACGGCGGATGAAAGCCCACAGCGATTGCCGCAGCTCCACATCGACACCGGCGGTAGGCTCATCGAGAACGATCACCGGCGGCTTGTGCACCAGCGCCTGCGCCACCAGCACCCGCCGTTTCATGCCACCGGAGAGGCGGCGGGTATAGGTATCCGCCTTGTCGGCGAGCCCCAGGTTATCCAGCAACTCGTCGATCCAGGCATCGTTGCGGCGTAGCCCGAAATAGCCGGACTGAAGGCGCAATGTTTCGCGCACGGTGAAAAAGGGGTCGTACACCAGTTCCTGCGGCACCACGCCAAGCGCGCGACGCGCCTCACGGTACTGGCGGGTCACGTCGAAACCCATGATTTCCACCACCCCTTTGGTTGCGCGGGTAAGCCCGGCGAGGATGCTGATGAGGGTGGTCTTGCCGGCGCCGTTGGGGCCCAGCAGGGCGAAGAACTCGCCTTGCTCGATGTCGAGGTCGATGCCGCGCAGGGCATGCACATGCGGAAAGTGCTTTTCCACGCCGCGCAGGCGGACAGCGGTTGTCATGAAAACAGGGGAGTTAAATCTGCTCCGCGACGCCGTACAACTTGGCGAGGCTGGCAAGGCTTTCCGGAATATTGCGGAATTCGATGGCGCTTCCCGACGCTTCGGCACGGCGGCGCAAGGACAACAGCAGACTGAGGGCGGAAGAGTCGAGATGGCCAAGCCTGGCCAGATCGAAAGTCGCCGTCCCCTGTTTCAGAGCCGCTTCTCCCTGGGCCAGCCACTGGCTGGCGTTGGCCAGGGTCAGATCGCCATCGAACAGCGCGACGCCGGCTTCCACATGGATCATGCCAACCTCATGGCTTCTTGTTACGACGTTCGAGGGCGGCGATCAGACCGTCGATGCCCCCCTTGCGCACTTCGGAATTGAACGAGTTACGGTAGACCGTCACCAGGCTGACGTTATCGACGATCACATCGAACACTTTCCAGCCATTGTCGCTGGCCTTTTCCAGGCGGTAATCAATGGGAATGGGCGGCGCGCCGGGCTTGCTCACTTCGGTACTGACGGTGACGTCGCTATCCCCGGGAGAGGCGCGGAACGGCTTGAACTCGATCTTGTAGTCCGCCACGCTGGTCAAGGACGACGCGTAGGTGCGGACCAACATGGCGCGAAACTGGTTGGTCAGGCTTTCCTGCTGTTCCGGCGTTGCCTTGGGCCAATGCTTGGCGACGGCCAACTGGGCCATGTGCCTGAAATCAAACAGGGGCAGGATTTTCTGCTCCACCAAAATATTGACCTTGGCGGCGTTGCCGTTAGCGATCTCTTTGTCATGGCGAACGATGCGCAAGACGTCATTGGTGACATTCCGGGCCAGGACGTCTGGGCTCAGCTCGGCCGCTTGCGCCGAAGCCGAGAGCGCGCCCGCGGCCAGCATGAAAATGAAGTGTTTCAACAAGCGATACATGATCTTTCCTGATAGATGCAATTGGGTTTCACTGTGCGGGGGCAAGCCCGGCATGGTCAAGCGTATGTTGTTACTGGAAGGTTTGCGGCCGCCTGCTCGGATGAAATAGCCACAAACTCGGCGGATTTGCGCCTCACCGCGGCGCCGCGGGTTTCGCCTCACCTTCAGATTTGTTGTAGAGGAACTGGCCGATCAGATTCTCCAGCACCACGGCGCCCTGGGTAATTTTCAGGGTATTGCCATCGCTCAGCATCTTCTCTTCTCCACCCGCTTCCAGGGCGATGTACTGCTCGCCCAGCAGGCCGGAAGTCATGATGGAAGCGCTGGTGTCTTTGGGGAATTTGTAGCGAGTATCCAGTTTCAGCGAAACCGTGGCTTCATAGGTCTTGGAATCGAAACCGATGTTGGAGACGCGGCCGACCACCACGCCGGCACTCTTGATCGGCGCCCGTACCTTGAGTCCACCGATGTTCTCGAACGAGGCTTTCACCGTATAAGTCGAGGCGCTATCGAAACTGCCCATGTTGCCCACCTTGAGGGCAAGAAACAGGATGGCGGCGATGCCGGCCACCACGAAGATGCCGACCCAGAGGTCGAGGGTTGCGCGCTGCATGGATCAGACTCCACGGAACATGAATGCGGTCAGGATGAAATCCAGGCCCAGGATGGCCAGGGAAGAAGTCACCACGGTACGGGTGGTGGCGCGGGAGACGCCCTCCGCCGTCGGCGGCGCGTCATAGCCCTCGAACAGGGCAATGGCGGTCACCGCGACGCCAAACACCAGGCTCTTGATGACGCCATTGAGAATATCTTCGCGGAAATCGACGGCGGCCTGCATCTGCGACCAGAACGAACCTTCGTCGACACCGATCAGCACCACACCAACCAGATAGCCACCCAGGATGCCCATCGCCGAGAACAGGGCGGCCAGGATCGGCATGGAAATCACCGCGCCCCAGAAACGTGGCGCCACCACGCGAGCGATCGGGTCCACCGCCATCATCTCCATCGCCGCCAGTTGCTCGGTCGCCTTCATCAGGCCGATCTCGGCGGTAATTGACGAACCGGCGCGGCTGGCGAACAGCAATGCGGCAAGCACCGGCCCCAGTTCGCGCACCAGGGAGAGTGCGACCAGGGTACCCAGGGCTTCCTCGGAGCCGTAGGTCTGCAATGTTTCATAGCCTTGCAGGCCCAGCACCATGCCGACGAACAGGCCGGACACCAGGATGATGATCAGAGAAAGAACACCCGCGCTGAAGATCTCACGAATGATCAGATGAAAACGGCGGAAACTCTGCCCGGATTGCAGCAGCGTCCTCAGGAAGAAACGCGTCGCCACCCCCATACGCCAGATGCCGTCGATCACGCGGGCGCCGATGCCACGCAGGCTGTCGAGCAGACTATTCATGTGGCGAGTTCCAGTTCATCAGCATAAGGGGGCGCCGGGTAGTGGAAGGGAACCGGCCCATTTTCCTCGCCATGCACGAACTGGTGCACGAAGGGTTCGGTCGAGGCACGCAGTTCATCGGGTGTCCCTTGCGCCGCGATCACGCCCGCGGAAACGAAATAGACGTAATCCACCATGCGCAGGGACTCCTGGATGTCATGGGTCACGACGATGGAAGTCACTCCCAGGGTATCGGTGAGGCGGCGGATCAGGTTGCCGCTGACCCCCAGGGAAATCGGGTCGAGTCCGGCGAACGGCTCGTCATAAAGGATCAGGCGCGGCTCCAGGGCAATTGCGCGCGCCAGTGCCACCCGGCGCGCCATGCCGCCGGAAAGCTCCGATGGCATCAAGTCGGCCGCTCCGCGCAGACCTACCGCATTCAGCTTCATCAACACCAGATCGCGGATCATTTCTTCCGGCAGATCGGTATGTTCACGCAACGGGAACGCCACGTTGTCGAATACCGACAAGTCGGTGAACAGGGCACCGAACTGGAACAGCATGCCCATGCGCCGACGCAGTTGATACAACCCCTCCTGATCCAGAGTCGCCATGTCGACCCCATCCACCTCAAGCACGCCACGAGTAGCCTTGAGCGCGCCGCCAATCAGGCGCAGCAGAGTGGTCTTGCCCCCCCCGGAAATGCCCATGATGGCGATGACCTGGCCACGCCTGGCGGTGAGGTTGATGCCTTTGAGCACCAGCCTTTCGCGGTAGGCGAAGGATAGATCGCGAATCTCGATGAGATTGTCTGACACAAGGAAAACGCTTTTCTTTCTTATTGGCAACGAATCAGGAACAAACGCGCGGCATTCTATGGCCTGGAGCCCAGGGCTCAAAGCCCCATCAACTCCAGCAAGGTGCGTACCCGCTCGATCTGCCCCAGGTCGCCGTCGCGGCTGAGCAGGTAAAGTGGCGCCCCGCTTGCGGGCTGTGCGAGCCGCTCGGCGAGGGTTTTGAGTGAGGTATCCCGGTCGAACCAGAATAGCCGCGAATCCTCCCGACCAACCCCCAGCGCCCGCCCCGCCAACACCTCGGGCAACGCTTCCGAGTGGGCACCTTCCAGAAGAAACACAAACTGTTCATGGGTATCCGCGGCCCATGCCTCATAGGCTGCCGCGCCGGCCTGCCGCCAAGACGATGCGGCCAGAAAAACGCAATCAAATTGGGTGTTGTAAAAAGTCAGACGCCATTCTTGCGGCATGTCCGAGGGATAGAAGGCGTCGGCCCATTCCGGCCTATCCCAGCCGGCGGCCCCGAGGGCGGCGGATTGCTTCATCATGGAACCGATTATAGGGATCCGTCAGATGTGTCGAAAATACAACAATCGAGCGCCACTGATAAGGCAGAGTCATGAGCGCATGGAGTACATCAGCATATGTTGATACTCTCCTGCTACCCGATCGTTCCATGCCTATCCGGTTAGCACAGAAGGACACTGCCCATAGTGGCGACATGCGTAGCAAAGCCCCTAGCTGTAGCGTTTTGTCTGCGACAACCGGATAGGCACAGATCGTTCTACCCAAGCCGATTGTCCAAGTTGTCCCATTACCTCTAGGAGATTGCCATGAAACTGAAATCCCTCGCCGCCGCCCTGCTGGTCTGCGCCGCCCCCGCCGCCTTCGCTGACGCCCCCGCCAAGCCGATTCCCCAGACTCCGGAAGCCTGGCTGGCCCGTATGACCGACATGACCCAGAACATGTCCGCCTACAAAGATCCGAAGGTATTCGTGCCCTGGTTGAACGCGGTCACCGAACCCGGCTTCTACACCACCATGGGCAACAACATGATGGACCCGGGCAACTGGCTGAACTTCATGAATTCCATGACCCAGCCTGGCGCCTACAGCAACATGGCCCAGTTCGCCGACCCCAACGTCTACATGAAGTGGCTGGCCGCCAGTATGGACCCCAACTTCTACACCGCCGTGCTCACCCAACTGTCTGATCCGGGCAAGATGATGCGCTGGGCCATGTCGCCGCTGGACCCCAAGGTCATGTCCATGCTGATGAATTCCATCAACCCGAACCTGTACATGAAGTGGATGATGTCGCCTCTGGACCCCCGCTCCATGCAACTCATGACGGCTCCGATCAACCCCAACCTGTATATGGGCTGGGCGGGCGCTTCCATGAACCCGGCTTCTTACGGTGACATGTGGAAAGGCTTCATGACCCCCGGCGCCACGGGCGCTCTGCCGACACTGCCGACCCTGCCGGCTCTGCCGACCTTCCCCACCTACGCCGCTCCGGCCGCCGGCGCCGCCCCCGCCTTCAACTTCTTCGATCCGAACGCCTGGACCCAGATGCTGCAGGTTCCCGCCGCCGGCCAGCCCTACGCCTTCCCGTTCCCGGTCCCGGCCGCTCCCGCCGCCGCTCCGGCCGCTCCCGCCAAGTAACACGGGATCGCATCAGGAAAAACGGCTGCTTCGGCAGCCGTTTTTCTTTTGCTTCCAGCAACCCGAGCCAGTCCCTGATCAGTGACACGGAAGCGCCGACTTGGCGTCTGGATGGCATATATTGGGATGGCCTCTTTCCTGGAGTACCCATCATGAAAATGCCGATCAAGCTGTTGCTGCTGGCCACGTTGATCTATTCCGGAGCCTTGCTGGCCGATACCGATGGCGCCGCGGCGAGCACCCAGTCACCGGCGCCCGCTGCATTGTCCCTGCCACAAGCCTGCCCCGCGCCGGTCGGCCAACGCCTCGCCACCGCCCAGGTCAGCCAGGCCGATTGCTGCAAGGGGCACAAAGGTATTTGCGGCTGCCGCGCGGGCAAGATCGTCTGCTGTGACAACACGATCAGTCCGACCTGCACCTGCCATTCCGACTGGGATATTGCCAACTGAGGGCCAACTGAGGGCCAACTGAGGACTAGATGAGCGCCGGCCGTCGCGGCGAGCCTTGTCCGGGCCTTTCTCGCCGCGTTACTTGCTCAGCGCGATCCAGACGCCGTCCCAGTCCGGACTCAGTGGCGACTGGCGAAATGTCCGTATCCGGTCGAGAAACACAGCGCTCGGCCGATCTTCCGGAAAGAGTTTCAGACAGGCGTTGAAGGCGGTCTCGGCCGCGTCCCAATCCTGTTTGCGGTAGTGCGCCAGGCCGGTTTCGAACAGCGTAATCAGTTCGGCGGCCGTCGAATCAACGTGATAACCCAATAGTTCGTACACCCGGATCGGCTCGATCTTGCCGATGACGCGCAGCGTGTCGATTTCCCGGAAGGCCAGACTTTCCCCGGCCAGATGGCGGGTTTCCGCGCTGACCAGGATGCGCGTACCGTAAAACTTGTTGGCCTGTTCCAGGCGCGAGGCCAGGTTCACGGTATCGCCGATCACCGTGTAGCCGCGCGCCGTTTCCGAACCGATGTTGCCCACCGTGACCTCGCCGCTGGCGATGCCCATGCGGATGTCCACCTTGGGCAGGCCGAAACGCACGCCGAGCAGATTCGGCAGATCGGCGCGGAATGCCTCAAACTGGGCCATCTGATCGAGCGCGGCGGCGCAGCACAGTTCGGCGTGGCCGGTTTCCTCGGTGAAGGGCGCGCCCCAGAACGCCATCACGGAATCGCCGATGAATTTGTCGATGATGCCTTGGCGCGAGCGGATGACCTCGGCCATCAGGGAAAAATAGCGGTTGAGGAAGCGCACCGACGCGTCCGGCGTCAGGCATTCGCACATGCGAGCGAAATCGGCCAGGTCGGAGAAGAAGACCGACATCACCCGACGCTGGCCACCTTCCGCCGGCAAGCGGTTTTCCAGCAGGCCGCGGACGATGCGCGGATCGACGTATTGGCCGAAGGTCTCCCTGATGTGCTCTTTCTCGCGCAGCCCCACCACCATGTGGTTGAAGGAATCCGCCAGCACGGCGATCTCGTCGCGGGTATGCACCAGGATTTCCACGCCCAGGTCGCCCTTCTCCACCGCCTGGGTGCCGCCGAGCAAACGCTTGATCGGTTCGACCAGGGAGCGTGTCACCAGAAAGGCAAAGATCAGGCCGAGTACGGTGGCAATGCCGGTGACTATCCAGTTCAGCCGGGTGGCGCGCGCTTCCTCCGCCTTGGCTTGCTGGGCGGTGTCTTGCGTGAGTTTGTTGAGCAGGTCGATGACCTTCTGGATTTCCACGTCCAGGTTGTCCTTCTCGTGCGATAAGGCTTCCCTGACGACTTTCTCCGAGCGGCGGTTACCCTCCTCCGCCTCGATCTGGTACATGCGGAAGGCGGCGTGGAAACGCTGACGCGCGGTCTGGATCGCCGGCAACTGCCGGCCCAGCACGGCCAGGGTGACGCGATCCAGTTCGATATCCCTGGCCGCATCCGCCTCTGCCAGCAGTCTTAGGGACGAATCGACGATCTGGTCGGCATTGACGCCGCGATTGTCGAAATTGCCCGATTCCTTCGCGAGAAACTCGGCATCCGGCTTGGCCGACTGCATGCCGGCCACGACCCGCTCCATGTGCACGATCTGCTGGCGCACCAGGATTTCGACGCTGGCCACCTGCTCCTGCAAGGGCAGGTAGTAATCGGCAAGCGCCTGAACCTGGTTGTTCAACAGGCGGAAATTGAAAACCGATAGCCAGGTGACGATCACCATCAACGCCAACAGGGCCGTGGTGATGCTGAAGATTTTCAGGCTGATGGGGCGGCGCATATCGGCCTCCGTGGACGCGTTGCATTAATCCTAGGCCAAGAGGTGGTCTGCGAGATGCAAAGACAGGAAAAAACGGCATTTCGGGGATAATTGCACGCCATGATCCGCCTGCAGAAACTCACCCTCATCCGTGGCACCAAACCTTTACTGGAAAGTGCTGATCTCACCCTCAATCCCGGCGAAAAAGTTGGCCTCATCGGCGCCAATGGTTCCGGAAAATCCAGCCTGTTCGCGCTACTGCGCGGCGACTTGCATCCCGATGCCGGCGAGGTCGATTTCCCGGCCGCCTGGCGCATTGCCCATGTCGCCCAGGAAACCCCGGCGCTCGACCGCCCGGCACTGGATTACGCCATCGACGGTGACACCACACTGCGCCGCCTGGAAAGCCAACTCGCCGACGCCGAAGCCGCCCACGACGGCCACGAGGTTGGCAACCTCATCGGCGAACTCCATACCGCCCTGGCCGATGCCGACGCCTACACCGTGCGCGCACGCGCCGAGACGCTGCTCACCGGCCTGGGTTTCAGCCACGCCCAGATGCGGCAAGCGGTCGCCAGCTTCTCCGGCGGCTGGCGCATGCGTCTTAACCTGGCACAGGCGCTGATCTGCCCGTCCGACCTCTTGTTGCTCGACGAGCCCACCAACCACCTCGACCTCGACGCCATCCTCTGGCTGGAAGACTGGCTGAAACGCTACCCCGGCACGCTGATCATCATTTCCCACGACCGCGATTTTCTCGATGGCGTGACCAACGTCATCGCCCACCTCTGGGACAAGAAGCTCAAGCGCTACGGCGGCAACTACTCCGCCTTCGAGAAACAGCGTGCCATCGACCTCGCGCTCGGCCAGGCTACATTCGAAAAACAATCGCGGGAACGCGCCCACCTGCAATCCTTCATCGACCGCTTCAAAGCCAAGGCCAGCAAAGCCAAACAAGCACAATCGCGGATGAAGATGCTGGCCAAGATGGAAGAACTTGCCCCCCTCCACGCCACCGCCGGCTTCAGTTTTGAATTCCGCGAACCGGAGCGGGCGCCAAACCCGCTGCTGGTGCTGGAAGAGGGGGTAGCGGGTTACCGGACGGAGGGGGCAGCGGACAAAGTGATCCTCGCGGGCCTTAACCTCACCCTCCAGGCCGGGAGCCGCATCGGCCTCCTGGGTGTGAACGGCGCCGGCAAGTCCACCCTGATCAAGACCCTGGTCGGCGAACTACCGCCACTCTCGGGCAAAGTCAGCCAGGGCAAGGGCCTTTCGATCGGCTACTTCGCCCAGCACCAGGTGGAAATGCTGCGCCACGACCAGACCCCGCTCTGGCACCTGGCCAAACTCGCGCCGACGGTGCGGGAACAGGAACTGCGCAACTTCCTCGGCGGCTTCAACTTCGCCGGCGAGATGGCCACCACCCCGATCGCCCCTTTCTCCGGCGGCGAAAAGGCGCGCCTGGCCCTGGCCCTGATCGTCTGGCAACGCCCCAACCTGCTGTTGCTCGACGAACCCACCAACCACCTCGACCTGGAAACCCGCGAGGCGCTGACCGTGGCGCTGGCCCAGTTCGAAGGCACGCTGGTGCTGGTCTCACACGACCGCCACCTGCTACGCGCCACCACTGAAGAATTTCTGATCGTCGCCGAAGGTGGCCTGAAATCCTTTGACGGCGATCTCGACGATTACCGTGACTGGTTGTTCAAAACCAAACTGGGCAAACCGGCCGCGCGAGAATCCACCGCCGCCTCAGCGCCGGTCGACCGCAAGGAACAGAAGCGCCAGGAAGCCGAAGCCCGGCAGCGTCTGTCCGCGCAAAGAAAACCCATTGAAACCCGTATCAAGCGCCTGGAAGAACAGATGGCGCGGCACAACACGCGCCGCGCGGAACTGGAAACCCTGCTCACCGACCCCGCGCTCTACACCGAGACACAGAAAGACGCGCTCAAAGCCCACCTGTTCGAGCAAGCCAGCCTGGCCAAGGGACTCGAACAACTTGAAGCCGAATGGCTGGAGCGGCAGGAAACGCTGGAAAGCATCGGTGGCTGAGCGCGGCCTGAGGCGCGCCCGAGCGGCGCATGGCTGCATGGCTGGCAGGGTTGTTGCCGGGCCAGGCGGGGGGCGATAATCGCGCCCGCCGCACGCCCCCGCCCAAATGGAAAACTACCTGCTCATCCTCATCGCCACGGTGTTCGTGAACAACATCGTGATGTCCAAGATATTGGGCCTGTGCCCATTCATGGGCGTATCGCGCAAGCTGGAAACGGCAATCGGCATGGGCGCGGCCACCACCTTCGTGCTGACCCTGGCCTCTGGTGTCAGTAATCTGATCGATACCTATTTACTTGGCGCGGATCTCGGCTATCTGCGCACCCTGTCGTTCATCGTGGTCATTGCCGGCATCGTCGGTTTCACCGAGATGTTCATCAAGAAAACCTCGCCGGTGCTGTTCCGCGTGCTGGGCATCTATCTGCCCTTGATCACCACCAACTGCGCGGTACTCGGCATTCCGCTGCTCAACGTGATGGAGCAGCACAACTTCATGGAATCGCTGTTCTTCGGCATGGGTGGCGCGCTCGGGTTCACCCTGGTGCTGATCTTGTTCGCCGCCATGCGCGAACGCCTGGAAGCGGCGGAAGTGCCGAAACCGTTCAAGGGCGTCTCCATCGCCATGGTCACCGCCGGCCTGATGAGCCTGGCGTTCATGGGGTTCGCGGGGTTGATCAAGTAATGCTGTCGGCGATCCTGGTGATGGCCGGCATCGGCCTGGTGCTGGGCGCCGTGCTCGGCTGGGCGTCGATCAAATACCGCGTCGAAGACGACCCGCTAGTCGAGAAAATCGACGCCATCCTGCCGCAGACCCAGTGCGGCCAGTGCGGTTTCCCCGGCTGCAAGCCGTATGCCGAAGCCATCGCCCGTGGCGAGGCGGACATCAACAAGTGCCCGCCCGGCGGCGAGGACGGGGTGAAGCGCCTGGCGGAATTACTCGGCGTCGATCCGAAGCCGCTCGGCGAGGGTCTGGAGCCGAAGCCGAAATCGGTCGCGGTGATCGACGACAACACCTGCATCGGCTGCACCCTGTGCATCCAGGCCTGCCCGGTGGATGCCATCGTCGGCGCCGCCAAACAGTTGCACGTCATCGTCGCCGACCAATGCACCGGCTGCGAACTCTGCCTACCGCCGTGCCCGGTGGACTGCATCCACATGGAAGTGGTCAAGGAAGGCGTGGCTACCTGGAAATGGCGCTATCCGGTCCATGCGATCCGGAGGGTGGCATGAGCAGAAAGCTTCTCACCTTCAACGGCGGCGTCCATCCCGAAGGCCACAAGGATGTCTCCAACGCCACGCCGATTCGCCTCATGCCCTTGCTGCCGCGCTACCTGGTGGCGCTGCGGCAGCACATCGGCGGCCCGGCGCGGGCGCTGGTGCAAGCGGGCGACACGGTGCTACGCGGGCAGATGATCGGGGCGGCGGAAGGGTATGTCTCCACCGCCGTGCACGCCCCCACCTCCGGCCGCGTGCTGGCGGTGGCGCCGCATGAGGTACCGCATCCCTCCGGCCTGGCCGACCTGTGCGTGGTGATCGAGTCGGACGGGCTCGATCAAGCCATCGAATTCCAGCCGCTCGACTGGCAAGCACTCAATCCTTCCGCGCTACGCAACCGCATTCGCGACCTGGGCCTGGCCGGCCTCGGCGGCGCGGTATTCCCCAGTTTCATCAAGCTGAATCCGGAAGGCGCCGGCATCGACACCCTGATCCTCAACGGCGCCGAGTGCGAGCCCTGGATTACCTGCGACGACCGCCTGATGCGCGAGCGCGCGGCAGAAATCCTGCAAGGGGTGGCGGTGATGCGCCACATGCTGGGAGCCCGCGAGGTGCTGATCGGCATCGAGGACAACAAGCCGGAAGCCATCGCCGCCCTGCGCGCGGCGGTGGCAAACGAGGCCGAAGTGGTGGCCGTGCCGACCCTTTATCCCACCGGCGGCGGCAAGCAGCTCACCTATATTCTCACCGGCCGCGAGACGCCCACCGGCGGCCGCTCCACCGATGTCGGGGTGCAGGTGTTCAACGTCGGCACCGCCTATGCGCTGTATCGCGCCGTGGTTCTGGGCGAACCGATGCTTTCCCGGGTGGTGACGGTGACCGGCCACGTCGCCACGCCCGGCAATTACGAAGTGCGCCTGGGCACGCCGGTGACGGACCTGCTGGCGGCGGCGGGCGGCGCGCTGCCGGGCGCCACCGGCGAACTGGTCGGCGGCCCGATGATGGGCTTCGACCTGGAAGACCGCGCGTCGCCCATCACCAAGGCGGTGAACTGCCTCATCGTCAAGGATCGCGCCCACTTCCCGGCCAGTCCCCTGATCCTGCCCTGCATCCGCTGCGGCGCCTGCGCGCGCGCCTGCCCGGCCGATCTGCAACCGTTCGAGATGTACTGGTTCGCGCGCGCCAAGGATTTCGGCAAGTCGCAGAGTTACGACCTGTTCGATTGCATCGAATGCGGCTGCTGCACCTATGTCTGCCCCAGCCACATCCCGCTGGTGGATTTCTTCCGCTTCGCCAAGAGCGAAATCTGGGAACGCGAGCGCCACAAGCAGGACGCCGACCAGGCCCGCGCGCGCCACGAATTCAAGGCCTTCCGCCTGGAGCGGGAGAAGCGGGAAAAAGCGGGAAAACTCGCCGCCAAGGTCGCCGAGAACAAGGCCAGGGATGCCGCGGCGGCCTTGGGTGGCGCGGAAACCGCCAGCGACCCGGAAGCCGAACACAAAAAAGCCATCCTGCAAGCCGCACTGGAGCGCGCGAAGAAGGCCAAGGAAAGCGTTACCCCGCAGAACACCGAAAACCTGCCTCCGGCGGTGGAGAAGCAGATCGCCGAGATCGAGGCGCGCCGCGCCGGCGCCGAAATCACGCAACCCGAAACCGGCAACTCGCCATCATGAACGGCTCCCCCTACATCCTGAGCGAGAACAACTCCGTCACCTTGGTGATGCTGAAGGTGCTCGCCGCGCTGATTCCCGGCGTCATCGCCCAGGTCTGGTTTTTCGGCCCCGGCATCCTGGTCAGCCTATTGCTGTGCGGCGCCTTCGCCATCGGTTTCGAGGCGTTCATCCTGTTGATGCGTGGCATCCCCCTGAAGCCCTTCCTCAGCGATGGCTCGGTGCTGGTCACCGCCTGCCTGCTGGCCCTGGCTCTGCCCACGCTGGCGCCGTGGTGGCTATATCTGCTCGGCGTGTTCTTCGCGGTGGCGGTGGCCAAACACCTCTACGGCGGCCTCGGGCAGAACCCGTTCAACCCGGCGATGGTGGGTTATGCGGCCCTGATCATCAGTTTCCCGCTGGCCATGACGCAATGGGCCGCGCCCCTGGGGGTGGCCCAAGCCACGCCGAATCTGTGGGAAGCCTTCGATCTGGTGTTTGCTGGTGCCGGTTCGATCAGCCCGGATGCCTATACCTCGGCCACTGCGCTGGATACCTGGAAAACCCAGGTGCGCCTCGGCAAGGACGCGGCCGACATCCTCGGCCAGCCGATCTTCGGCTGGGCTGGCGGGCGCGGCCAGGAAATCGTCGCGTCGATGTATCTGGTCGGCGGCCTGCTACTCGTGTCCAACCGCCTCATCACCTGGCATATCCCGTTCGCGTTCCTGGCCGGTATCGCCGCCACCGCCGGCCTGCTGCATCTGCTCGACCCGGCGCTTCATGCCAGCCCGCTGTTCCACCTGTTCTCCGGCGGCGCCATGCTGGGCGCCTTCTTCATCGCCACCGACCCGGTCACCGCCGCCAGCACGCCGCGCGGCAAGTTGATCTACGCGGGCCTGGCCGGCTTTCTCACGGTCATCATCCGCACCTTCGGCGGCTATCCCGATGGCGTCGCCTTCGCCGTCTTGCTGATGAACGTGGCGGTCCCCTTCATCGACGCCTACACACAGCCGCGCGTGTTTGGCCACAAACACGGTGGCAAGCGGGGCAAGGCATGATCCCTTCGATCCGCGAAACGCTCTCCACGGCGCTGACTCTGCTGCTGTTTTGCGTGGTCGGCGCCGGCCTCCTGTCCGGGGCGTACACCCTCACCCACCCGGCCATCGAAATCACGGAACAAGCGGAAAAACTGGCGCTGATTTCGCAGACCCTGCCGCCCGGCAGCTTCGACAACGATCTGGTGGGCGACGCCCGCCCCCTGCCGGTCAACGCTTTACTCGGCCTGAAACGGCCGGGGCTGTCCTATGTCGCACAAAAAGAAGGCAAATCAACGGCGGTCGTGCTGGAAGCCGCCGCGCCCGACGGCTATGCCGGTGAAATCCGCCTGCTGGTGGGGATTCACGCCGATGGCCGCATCGCCGGCGTACGCGTGACAGCGCACCACGAAACCCCCGGCCTGGGCGATTACATCGAAATCGCCAAGAACAAGTGGATTACCCAGTTCGACGCTCGCAGCCTGGCCGACACCCCAGCCGATCAGTGGCAAGTCCGCAAAGACGGCGGCCGCTTCGACTCCATGGCCGGCGCCACCATCACCCCACGCGCCGTAGTCAAGGCCACACACAAGGCGCTTCAGTACTTCGCCGCGCACCAGGAAGCATTGCTGAACGTAGGATGTGGTTACCGAACGGTAGGGGCTTCATCAGAGGAACGAACCGCACCTTCCACAGGCGACCACAGTCGATGCGGTTCGCTACGCTCACCACATCCTACTTCTGGAGATCAATGATGTTCAGCCAGGAAACCCGCGACATCATCACCAACGGCCTATGGAAGCAGAACCCCGGCCTGGTCCAGATCCTCGGCATGTGCCCGCTGCTGGCGATCAGCAGCAACGTGGTCAACGCCCTCTCGCTGGGGCTGGCCACCACCCTGGTGATGGCGATCGCCAGCGGTTCG
>Ga0210027_1000316_pt1 | contig 52751 bp, 46 predicted proteins | sample CryGeymeta201510_FD_183978 | JGI IMG/M metagenome (GOLD analysis project Ga0210027, IMG submission 183978) | Groundwater microbial communities from Crystal Geyser aquifers in Utah, USA - Crystal Geyser metaG 2015-10 (SPAdes) (version 2) | ecosystem: Environmental > Aquatic > Deep subsurface >...
CGCGTCCGATGGCGATTTTGCTTTGGCCTTCGCGCAGCGCCACGGTACCAAAGGCACGGCCCAGGGCCTGGGCCATGGCTTCATTGACGGTGCTGGGCACCACGCCGCGAATGTCATAGGCTTTGAAAATGGAAGGGGTGAGTTGCATGATGGGGTTCCCTGGCTGAACGTAAGAAGTTATTTTTAACGTGAAACAACGACCACAGTCGCCAAGAATGGCGTGTCGTAGGGTCGACTTCAGTCGACCATGGCGGGTTGAAACCCGCCCTACGCAGACAGGACATGTTTCACGTTTCGGGGTGTCCTTGATGAATATGGGCGTTAGCCGCGAATTGTAGGGGCCAGAGGGGGTAACAACAGGTCCGAAAACGACTGGAAAGGGTCTGCAATCAAAGCCCTTGCACGCCTATGATCGAACCCATGGTCAAGCGCCCCACCCCCACCAACCACGAGTTTTGTTACCGTGCGCTCCAAGCACGGGACGCGCGTTTTGATGGCTGCTTTTTCACCGGCGTGACCTCCACCGGCATTTATTGCCGCCCGGTGTGCCGGGTGCGCACGCCCAAGCCGGAAAACTGTCGTTTTTTCAACCTCGCAGCCCAGGCCGAGCAGGCCGGTTTTCGGCCCTGCCTGCGCTGTCGTCCCGAACTTGCACCACGCCACGCCAGCGGCCAACCCCTGGGCCAAGCCTGGTCAATGCAGGATGCTTGCGCCATTCTGGCCGGGCAAGCGGCGGCCCTGATGGATGCGCCCCACGCGCCTGACGGCCCGGCGCTGACGGTGCATGCGCTGGCACTGCGGCTGGGCATCAGCGACCGGCATCTGCGCCGCATTTTCGAGGCGCAATGGGGCATCCCGCCGCTGACCTACCTGCTCACCCGCCGCCTGCTGTGCGCCAAGCAGTTGCTCACCGACACGCCACTGGCGGTCAGCCAAGTCGCCAGCATGAGTGGTTTTACCAGCGTGCGGCGCTTCAATGCGACCTTTGCCACGCACTACGGACTGAACCCCACCCAGCTGCGCCAGCGCCACGCCGGCGCACCGGGCAGCGTCAAAGGTGATGGCATCCATGTCTCGCTGTCCTATCGTCCCCCCTACGACGTTGCGGCGATACTGCAGTTTTTGCACACCCGCGAACTCACTGGGCTGGAGGTGGTAGACACCACAGCAGCAAGCCTGCACCGAACCTTGGCCCTGCACGACGGCCAGCAATGGCTGAGCGGCTGGCTGCTGGCCCGCTTTGATGCCGATCGCTGCCGGGTCAACCTGCAGGTTAGCGACAGCCTGTGCAGCATGTTGCCGACGGTGCTGGCGCGGGTGCGTGCATGGCTGGATCTGGACGCAGATCCGCTGCCCATCGACCAACTGTTGCACACTGACTTTCCAGGCGCTTCCGGCATGCGCGTGCCCGGCACACCTGATGGTTTTGAGCTGGCGGTGCGCGCAGTGCTGGGGCAGCAGGTTACGGTGGCCGCAGCGCGCACGTTGACCCACCGGCTGGTGACGCGCTTTGGCACGCCCATCGACACCCCGCTGACCGGGCTGAACCGCTTGTTTCCGTCACCCCAGGCGCTGGCCGCAGCCCAGGGCGATGAACTCGGCGCGTTGGGCATCGTCAAGCAACGCCAAGCCGCGATCGTTGCCTTGGCCAATGCCGTCTTGCGTGGGCAGTTAAGCCTGAACTCAGGGGCGGATGTCAGCACCACACTAACCCAGTTGCAAGCCCTGCCCGGCATTGGTGAATGGACAGCCCACTACATTGCCATGCGTGCCCTGCGCTGGCCGGATGCTTTCCTGGCCGGTGATGTGGCGTTGCACAAAGCGCTGGGGCTGCAGGGCACAGGGCAGTCGGCCAAAGCAGCACAGGCGGCCTCACGGGCCTGGCAACCGTGGCGCAGCTATGCCGTGATCCGCGCCTGGGCCAGGTTGGCCAGCACTCAGGCAAGCGTCACCCCGGGCTCGGAATAACTATTATTTTTATAGCATGTTGCGCAACAAACAAAAGGGCTAGAGGTCAAAAATATCATGAAGCTACCACCACACACCGTGACCACCAGCTACGCCAGCCCGCTGGGATGCATCTACCTGGGCGCGGCCGATTCCCGGCTGGTCGGCGCATGGTTTGAAGGCCAGGCGCATCTGCCGGACTTGTCCGGCTTGAGCCAGGCCCCGGATCATCCAGTGTTGTTGCAGGCCAGCGCGCAGTTGGCCGAGTACTTTGCCGGTCAACGCCTCCATTTTGATCTGCCGTTGGACCTGAGCCACGGCACGGTCTTTCAGCAAGCCGTCTGGCAGGCATTGTTAGGTAGTGCGCACGGCCACACCTTCAGCTACCAAGCACTGAGCGCAGCCATCGATCGCCCGACAGCGACGCGTGCCGTGGGCGCGGCAGTGGGGCGCAACCCGTTCAGTATCATCGTGCCCTGCCACCGCGTGGTTGGCGCAAATGGCGCACTCACTGGCTACGCAGGGGGTCTGGATCGAAAACTAGCCCTGTTGCAACTTGAAGGCGCACTTTGAACGCATCACACACGACACGGCCCTGGTTGGCCGAATTTGTCTTGCTGGCCGCCATTTGGGGCGCGTCGTTTTTGTTCATGCGCCTGGGGGCGGCAGAGTTTGGTCCCATGGCCACTGCCGGGCTGCGGGTGGGCATTGCGGCGCTGTTTCTCATGCCTTTGTTGCTGCTGCACGGTCAGTGGCCGACTCTGGCTCGGCACTGGCGCAAGATTTTCTTTTTGGGACTGATCAACTCGGCCATCCCTTTTGCCTGCTACAGCTATGCCGTGTTGGCCATCAGCACCGGCTTATCGTCACTGCTCAACGCCACAGTGCCTCTGTTTGGCGCGGTGGTGGCCTGGCTGTGGCTGAAAGACCGGCCGCACGGGCTGAAGATTTTGGGCTTGCTGATTGGCTTTGTCGGTGTCGCCATGCTGGCCTGGGGCAAGGCCAGCTTTAAACCCGATGCCTCCGGTGCGTCCAGCGGCTGGGCCATCGTGGCCTGTCTGGTGGCCACGCTGTGCTACGGTATTGCGGCCAGTTTTGCCAAGCGTTATTTAAGCGGTGTGCCCTCCCTGGTGGTGGCCACCGGCAGCCAACTGGGGGCCACATTAGGCCTGGCGCTGCCCACGCTGCTGTTCTGGCCAAGCACCCTGCCCAGCGCCACCGCCTGGCTGGCGCTGCTGGCGGTGGGGGTGCTTTGCACCGGGGTGGCTTATGTGCTGTATTTCAGGCTGATCGACAAGGTGGGCGCGGCAGCTTCGTTAACGGTAACGTTTTTGATTCCGGTCTTTGCAGTGATCTACGGGGTGCTGTTTTTGGGCGAGTCCGTCACCGCCTGGATGCTGTTCTGCGGCGCGATCATTTTGTGCGGCACAGCGCTGTCGATGGGCTTGCTGCAGGGGCGCGTCAAACCGGCTCCATCGGCCTGAGACAGACTACGCTGTGGCTGTGCTGTGGCTGTGCTGTGGCTATGCCGTGGCTATGCTGTGGCTATATGCCTTGGGTTGAACTTTTCTCAGCCAAGTCTGGCTTGCCACAGCTGCCCACCAGCTGCCCACCAGCTGGCGCATACCTACAAACTTTCCCCCGTTCAATTTGACTTGTCTGGCTTGCCCCCACTTGCCCCCACTTGCCCACCAGCTGGCGCAGGCAAGGGAACGGTTTATGGTTCTGCGTGCAGGATGGCGTGTACAGATGACAAGAGATCATACTGACGCATTGCTCGCGTGATTTGGCAAATAAAAAGGGTTTGCTACTACTTTCGTAGCAGCAAACCCTTTTAAACTGGCGGAGCGGACGGGACTCGAACCCGCGACCCCCGGCGTGACAGGCCGGTATTCTAACCAACTGAACTACCACTCCTGGTAGCTAACGTTTAGCTTTTTCAAGCTCAAGTCATTTGCCTTTAACAGCAAACCGTTACCGACTTGCGCCGCATTATCTTGAGATAACTTGGCGACCCCACGGGGATTCGAACCCCGGTACTCACCGTGAAAGGGTGATGTCCTAGGCCTCTAGACGATGGGGTCAAAACCTTTTGGACTTTCGTCACTCTTGGCAACTATGGTGGAGATAAGCAGGATCGAACTGCTGACCTCTTGCATGCCATGCAAGCGCTCTCCCAGCTGAGCTATACCCCCAAATTGACATTGCTTTGATTAGAAGCAGCGTTAATTTCCAAGCCACAAATTATAGCGTTAATTTAAGCAACTTTCAAACGGCTGATAACTTTTTCGCGTTCAAACAGTTCCAAAACTGCATCCAGCGATGGCGTGTGGGCATTGCCCACCACCAAAACACGCACCGGCATGGCCAGTTGCGGCATTTTCAGGCCACAGGCTTTGAGCACTTCCTTGATTTCTGCGGCAATGCTGGCTTTGTCCCAGCTACAAATACCCAACTTCTCAGCCAGCATCGCCAGCGCGGGCTTGACCGCTTCGGTGACATGCTGGGCCAGGTCAGCTTCTGAAGCTTTCACGTCGGCATAAAACACCGCGGCCCAATCGGCCAACACCACAGTGGTGTCACAGCGGTCTTTGAACAGTGCGCAAATACCGGTCAAACGGTCGTCAGCGGTGATGCCACGTTTTTGCAACTGGGCTTGTACCAAGGGTGCCAGCACGTTGTCAGCGGTGATCTTGATGTGCTGGGCATTGACCCAGCGCAGCTTGGCTTCGTCAAACTGCGCCGCGCTCTTGCCCAGGTGATCCAGGTTAAACCACTCGATGAATTGCGTGCGACTGAAAATTTCATCATCGCCATGGCTCCAGCCCAGGCGCGCCAGGTAGTTCACCATGGCATCGGGCAAATAACCTTCTTCACGGTACTGCGTCACCGCCTTGGCTCCGTTGCGCTTGCTCATTTTTTCACCCTGCTCGTTGAGCACGGTCGGCAAATGAGCGTACACCGGTGGCTCTTTGCCAAGAGCTTTGAAAATGTTGATCTGGCGCGGCGTGTTGTTGACATGGTCATCGCCACGGATGACGTGGGTGATGGCCATGTCCAGGTCGTCCACCACCACACAAAAGTTATAGGTGGGCGTGCCGTCCGGGCGGGCAATGACCAGATCATCCAACTCGTCGTTGCTGATTTCGATGCGGCCTTTGACCTTGTCTTCCCACACCACCGAGCCGCCCTGCGGGTTCTTGAAGCGCAGCACCGGTTGCACACCTTCAGGAATGGCTGGCAGCAGTTTGCCCGGTGCGGGCCGCCAGGTGCCGTCGTAACGCGGCTTTTCTTTTGCAGCCGTCTGGCGCTCACGCAAGGCATCCAGTTCCGCCATGCTCATGTAGCAGGGGTACACATGACCGGCTGCCACCAACTCGGCCAGCACCGACTTGTAGCGATCCATGCGCTGCATTTGGTAGAACGGGCCTTCGTCATGATCCAGGCCGAGCCAGGCCATGCCCTCGATGATCACGTCTACCGAGGCCTGGGTGGAACGCTCCAGATCAGTGTCTTCAATGCGCAAGATGAAATCACCACCGGTCGAGCGGGCAAACGCCCAAGGGTAAAGCGCCGAGCGGATGTTGCCCAGGTGGATGAAGCCGGTAGGCGACGGGGCGAAACGGGTGCGTGTTTTTTGGGTCATTTCAATGTGTTCAAGGTGTGCAAGCCGCGCAACAAGTCGGCTTTGAGGTCGTCAATGTGGTCCAAGCCAACGGCCATGCGGATCAGTCCCTGGCCAATGCCTGCTGCCTGGCGTTGGTCTTCGCTCAATCGGCCATGCGAGGTGGTGGCCGGGTGGGCAATGGTGGTTTTGGTGTCACCCAGGTTGGTGGTGATGGAGCAGACTTGGGTGCTGTTAATTACATGAAACGCGCGTTGCCGGGCTTGGCCTGCATCGGCCGTGCGCACATCAAAGGACACCACCGCACCGCCCAAGCCACTTTGCTGGCGCATGGCCAAGTCGTGCTGCGGGTGCGATGCCAAACCGGGGTAGTACACCCGCGACACCTCAGGCTGATCTTGCAACCAGGTCGCCAGCGCCAGGGCGTTGGCGCACTGGGCTTGCATGCGCAGCGACAAGGTTTCCAGGCCTTTGGTGACCACCCAGGCGTTGAACGGAGACAGCACCACGCCCACGGTTCGGTTAATCGGCCAGAACACATCGTTAACAAACTTGTGACTACCGCAAATCGCCCCGGCCACCACCCTGCCCTGACCGTCCAGGTATTTGGTGCCGGAATGGATGACAAAGTCAGCGCCAAATTCCGTCGGACGCTGCAGTGCCGGAGTGCAAAAACAGTTGTCCACCGCCAGCAAGGCCCCGCCCTCGTGTGCCACGGCAGCCAGCGCGGCGATGTCACAAATGTCGGTCAACGGGTTGGTGGGGGTTTCGGCAAACAGCAGTTTGGTGTTGGGGCGCATGGCGGCGCGCCACTGGGCCACGTCGGTTTGCGAAACAAAGGTGGTCTGCACGCCAAACTTGGCAAACTCACCGGCAAACAGCCGCAAGGTGGAGCCAAACACCGACTGCGAGCACACCACATGGTCACCCGCCTTGAGCAAGCCCATGCCCAGCAGCAAGATCGCCGACATGCCGCTGCTGGTGGCCATGGCTGCCTCCGTGCCTTCCAGGGCGGCCAAGCGTTGCTCCATGCCCGTTACGGTGGGGTTGCCGACACGGGTGTAGGTGTAGCCGTCTTCCTCGTTGGCAAAGCGCTTGCGCGCGGTTTCGGCATCGGGTTGCAGAAAACTGCTGGTGAGGTACAGCGCCTCAGAGTTTTCACCGTATTGGCTAGGCGCAATGCCCGCGCGCACCGCCAGCGTGTCGCGGTGCAGGTGGTTGGGAAGTTTTTTGGCCGTCATCGTTCAATCTTCATGGTTGGGTAGCGCCAAGCGCGAATTGTCTTCGGCAGATTCATCGGCCACCACCCGGTTGGCGTTCAGACGCACGATGTCTTCCAGCGTCACATCACCGGTCACGTACACGCCGTCAAAGCAGGAGGCATCAAAGTTCTTGATAGCCGGGTTGAGCGCGCCAATGGCTTTTTTCATGGCCTCCACGTCCTGATAAATCAGTGCGTCACAGCCGATGATCTGGCGTATTTCTTCCACCGTGCGGTTGTGCGCCACCAGCTCTTGCGGGGTCGGCATGTCGATGCCGTACACATTCGGAAAACGCACCGGCGGCGCGGCACTGGCCATGTAGACCTTGCGCGCACCGGCATCACGCGCCATCTGCACAATTTCTTTGGAGGTGGTGCCGCGCACGATGGAATCGTCCACCAGCAGCACATTGCGGCCCTTGAATTCGCTGGCGATCACGTTGAGCTTTTGGCGCACCGATTTCTTGCGCACATTCTGCCCCGGCATGATGAAGGTGCGACCCACATAACGGTTTTTGACAAAACCTTCACGATACGGCAAGCCCAGCAACTGCGCCAGTTGTGCGGCGCTGGGGCGGCTCGACTCAGGGATCGGAATGACCACGTCAATTTCATTCGGTGGCACGGTGGATATCACCCGTTTGGCCAGGGTTTCACCCAGGTTCAAGCGCGCCTGGTAGACCGAGATGCCATCCATCACCGAATCGGGTCGAGCCAGGTAGACAAACTCAAAGATGCACGGGTTGTGCACCGGGTGCTCGGCGCATTGCTGACTGTGAATGTTGCCGTCCAGGTCAATGAACACGGCCTCGCCGGGCTCCACGTTGCGTTCAAACTGGTGCGATGTGCCTTCCAGCGCCACCGATTCACTGGCCAGCATCCAGGTGTCTTCGCAGCGCCCCAGGCACAGCGGACGAATGCCATGCGGGTCGCGAAACGCCAGCACGCCATGCCCGGCAATCAGGGCAATCACGGCATACGAACCTCTAATGCGCTTGTGTACTTTACGCACCGCGTTGAATACATCACCCGGGGTTAGCGGCAAGCCACGGGTGGTCTCACCAATTTCGTGCGCCAGCACGTTGAGCAAGACCTCGGAGTCGCTCTCGGTATTGATATGGCGATGGTCTTGGGTGAACAACTCGGCTTTCAGGGCGTGGGCGTTGGTCAGGTTGCCGTTGTGCACCAGCACAATGCCAAACGGCGCGTTGACGTAAAACGGCTGCGCTTCTTCTTCACTAAAAGCATTGCCCGCTGTCGGGTAGCGCACCTGACCCAAGCCACAGTTACCGGGCAGCGAGCGCATGTTGCGGGTGCGAAACACGTCACGCACCATGCCCTTGGCTTTGTGCATGAAAAATTTGCGATTGAGCTGCGTCACAATGCCTGCCGCATCCTGGCCACGGTGCTGCAACAGCAGCAAAGCGTCGTAAATCAGTTGGTTCACCGGAGCGTTACTGACAACGCCAACAATTCCACACATTTACATGTCCAATCTTTTCAACGACTTTTATACGGGTAAAAACTTTTCAAACTCGGTCGGCATCAACGGCTTGATGCCTTTGAGCACCACCACCGCCACCGCCACCCCGTTTGACTCTTGCCAGGTGACACTGGTTTTCATCGGGGTCATGTCGGCCAGCAGGGTGGCTGACAGCAGCAGCAACACGCCACGAAATGCGCCAAACGCAGCCCCCAGGGCGCGGTCAAACGGACTCAAGCCTACCGAAGACACCAGCTTTTTGACCACCACGGCCACCAAGCCACCAACCATGACCGTGACAATGAACACCAGCACAAACCCGGCGCCATAGCGCAACACCTCGCTGGAGCCCCCCATGGGCAAATAGCCAGCCACATCCAGCGCCAACCACTGCGCCAGCACAAAGGCCGCCACCCAGCTCAGCAAAGACAACACCTCAAACACCAAGCCGCGCCAGGCTCCCAGCAACAAGGACGCGAGCAACACGCCGACAAATATCCAGTCCAGTGCAGGCATGGGTGAAGCGTCAGAGCGTCAGCAGCGCGGCTGGCAAATTGAGTTTTTTGATTTTTTCAGCGGTTTTCTCGGCCTCAGCCTTGGCCGTGAAAGGGCCAACCCGCACCCGAATGCGCTTGCCGTCTTTGGTGTCTGCAACATGGGTATAGGTTTTAAGGCCCGCACGCTCCAGCTTCAGCCGCACCTCATGCGCCCGGGTAGCATCCGCAAAAGCGCCCACCTGCAGCACGTAGCGCCCGGCTTGTGCGCTGGCGGCATCGGCTGGTTTGGCATCAAGCAACGCCTTGACCTTGGCTGCATCACCTGGTTTGACCGGCGCACTGGCTGCCGGTTTGACTGGTTTGGATGCCTCTACCGCTTTGTTTTTTGAAGCAGTATCCTTTTGTTTTACCGGGGCTACAGCCACTTTTTTATCTGCAACCTCGGTAACCACCACAGGCGCACTGGCCACCACAGCCGCTTCTGCTGCCACTTCTGCTGCCGCAATCGGTTTGGAAGCTGCGGCAGCTGCAGAAGCTGGCAACACAGGCAACACAGGCACCACCAATGCCGGGGCGGCAGGCAAGGTCAAGGGCAGCACCTTGTTGCGGTCAGGAATGTTGATCGGCGTGTCGACCGCAATCGGGCGTGGTTGCTTGTCAAACAACAGGGGAAAGCCAATTACCCCCAGCACCACCAACACCGTCGCCCCAACCAACCGGTGTTTGGCGCGCTGGCGCATGGCCTCAACGCTTTGCGGCTGAGGTGGCGCGCTGGCGGATTCGTCGGCAGCTTTACGAAACTTGAAGAAAGCCATGCTGGGTCAGTGGTTGGAAATCAGGAAAAATCAGGAGCCGGGCAAATGTTTGGCCTGCAGCCGGGGCACACCGTCTTTGAGCACGCCGCCCACGGTAAAGAAGGATCCGAAGACAACGATTCTATCAGCGGGGTCGGCTCCAGCCAGCGCTGCCTGCAACGCTGACTCAGGGTCTGGATAGACGCTGGCGCTGGCATCCTTGCGCTTGTTTTGTGCTTGCCAAGCCAGCAGCAACTGCACTGCTGTGGCGGCGCGTGGCGTGGGTAAATCGGCGAAATACCACTTGTCAATCAACGGGTTCATGCGCTTGATGAGGGCCTCCACATCTTTGTCCGCCATGGCGCCAAAGACACCGTGGGTGGTCGGAAAAAAACCCATGGCATCCAGGTTAACGGCCAGCGCCGCCACCGCATGCGGGTTGTGCGCCACATCCAGCACCAGGGTTGGCTGACCCGGCACAATTTGAAAGCGTCCCGGCAAATCAACAAACACCAGGCCGTTGCGCACCGCTTGCGCTGTGACCGGCAGTACGTCGCGCAAGGCCGTCAACGCCGCCAGCACGCCACCGGCATTGACCAGCTGGTTAGCCCCGCGCAGCGCTGGATAAGCCATACCGCTGTAACGCCGCCCGCGCCCAGCCCAGCCCCATTGCTGCTTGTCGCCAGTGACATTAAAGTCCACACCCACGCGCCACAGGTCAGCCTGCACCTCCAGCGCCCGGTCCAGCACGCTTTGCGGCGGCAGCGGGTCGCTCACCACCACTGGCTTGTTGGTGCGCATGATGCCGGCTTTCTCGTAGCCAATGGCTTCGCGGGTTTCACCCAGCAAGGCCATGTGGTCGAGGTCAATGCTGGTGATGATGGCGCAGTCGGGCTCGATGATGTTGACGGCATCCAGTCGGCCCCCCAGCCCCACCTCCAGAATCACCACGTCCAGCCCGGATGCGGCCAGCACGTCCAGAATGGCCAGTGTGGTGAACTCAAAATAGGTCAGCGAAATTTCTTCATCATTTAAGCATCTAGCCCTTTCAACACGTGCGCAAGCAGCTACTAATTGTGTAGCGTCTACCGGATCACCGTTGAGCCGCAGGCGTTCTTCAAAATGCACCAGATGGGGCGAGGTGTAGACCCCGGTGTGGTAACCGGCCTCCAGCAAAATTGCTTCCAGCATGGCACAGGTGGAGCCTTTGCCGTTGGTGCCCGCCACCGTGATCACCGGGCAGGCAAAACGAATGTCCATGCGCTCGGCCACGGTGCGCACACGCTCCAGGCCAAGGTCAATGGTGACAGGGTGCAGGCGCTCGCAGTGCGACAGCCAATCTTGAAGGGTAAGAGATGCAGATTTCATAAGTGGCCGAATTGTCTCCCAGCGCGAGGCCTGGGGGCTGTGCAGGCATCAAATTTCAGTCGTCATGGCATGATGCAGGCATGAACACCAGCCCCACGCTCTACGGCATCCCCAACTGCGACAGCGTCAAAAAAGCCCGCACCTGGCTGACCGAACACGGTGTAGAGCACACCTTTTACGACTTCAAAAAACTGGGCGTGCCCGCAGCTCTGCTGCCGGGCTGGCTGGCCGCAGTTGGCTGGCAGGCATTGGTGAACCGCAAGGGCACGACCTGGCGCAAGCTTGACGAAACCACGCGCTTGGCGGTGGTGGATGATGCGTCGGCCACCGCACTGATGCTGGCGCAGCCCAGCGTGATCAAGCGCCCGGTGGTGCTGTGGGGCAATGGCCGCATCAGCGTGGGGTTTGATGTGGAGGTGTTTGAGATGCAGGCTCAAAAGTGCCGAAATGCCTCGCTTTGAGCCCGCGTGGCAGACCGTGTGGACAACTTCCTCCTGCTGGCGTACCAGAAATCGTCAGTCGCCCACACGGTCTGCCCCGCTTGCCGCATTGGTGAGCCAAGCGCTCGATGGAGCCCGCTTCCCGCTCACCTAAAATCGTCTCTTTTCATCGTTCTGAAGCCTTTGCACCATGACCACCACCCAACTCAGCGGCGTCACCGTCGCCACCCAAGCCAGCGTTTTTTTTGACGGCAAATGCGTCAGCCACCAGCTCACTTTGGCCGACGGCACCAAGAAGTCGGTGGGTGTGGTGCTACCCGCCGCGCTGACCTTCAACACCGGTGCACCCGAGACCATGGAATGCGTGGCTGGCGGCTGCGAATACAAACTCAAAGGCACCGATGCCTGGCTAAAGTCCAGCCCGGGCGACAAATTCAGCATCCCCGGCAACTCCAGCTTCGAGATTCGCGTCACCGAGGCCTATCACTATATTTGCCACTTTGGTTGATTCACTTTAATTTTTATAGCTACTCACGCTTATTTCATAAGGGCTAGAGGCCAATTTTATGTCTAACACCATTCTTCAAAATATTCCCGTTGGCCAAAAGGTTGGCATCGCCTTTTCAGGTGGACTTGACACCAGCGCTGCGCTGCACTGGATGAAGCTCAAAGGTGCCGTTCCTTATGCCTACACCGCCAACCTGGGCCAGCCCGACGAGTCGGACTACGACGACATCCCCAAAAAAGCCATGGAATATGGCGCTGAAAAAGCCCGTCTGATCGACTGCCGCGCGCAACTGGCCGCTGAAGGCCTGGCTGCGCTGCAAAGTGGCGCGTTTCACATCTCAACAGCCGGCGTGACCTACTTCAACACCACGCCGATTGGCCGCGCCGTGACCGGCACCATGCTGGTGGCCGCCATGCGCGAGGATGACGTGAACATCTGGGGCGACGGCAGCACCTTCAAGGGCAACGACATCGAGCGTTTTTACCGCTACGGCCTGCTGACCAACCCGGCGCTCAAAATCTACAAGCCCTGGCTGGATCAGCAATTCATTGACGAGCTCGGTGGCCGCGCCGAGATGAGCGCCTTCATGACGGCACACGGTTTCGGCTACAAGATGAGCGCCGAAAAAGCCTACAGCACCGACAGCAACATGCTCGGCGCCACGCACGAGGCCAAAGACCTGGAGTTTCTGAACAGCGGCATCAAAATCGTCAACCCGATCATGGGCGTGCCGTTCTGGAAAGACGACTGTGTGGTCAAGGCCGAAGAAGTGTCGGTGCGGTTTGAAGAAGGCCGTCCGGTGGCTTTGAACGGCGTGGCATACCCCGACCTGGTGAGCCTGATTCTGGAAGCCAACCGCATCGGCGGCCGCCACGGCCTGGGCATGAGCGACCAGATTGAGAACCGCATCATCGAAGCCAAGAGCCGAGGCATTTACGAAGCGCCCGGCCTGGCGCTGCTGTTCATTGCCTACGAGCGCCTGGTCACCGGCATCCACAACGAAGACACCATTGAGCAATACCGCAGCAGTGGCCGCAAACTCGGTCGCCTGCTGTACCAGGGGCGTTGGTTTGATTCGCAAGCCATCATGTTGCGCGAAACCGCCCAGCGCTGGGTGGCCAGCGCCATCACCGGCACGGTCACGCTTGAGTTGCGCCGCGGCAATGACTACAGCCTGCTCAACACCGAAAGCCCCAACCTCACCTATGCGGCTGAACGGCTGAGCATGGAAAAGGTGGAAGATGCACCGTTCAGCCCCGCAGACCGCATTGGTCAGCTGACCATGCGCAACCTGGACATTGTGGACACCCGCGCCAAACTGGGTATGTATGCCAAGAGCGGCTTGCTGTCGCTGGGCACCGGCGGGGATTTGCTCCGCCTGACCGGCGACCAGGTCAAGCCCAGTTAACTTGCATGGTCATCAACACCGCCCTGAAGCAGGGCATTCCGTAGGGCGGACTTTAGTCCGCCATGGCCGACTGAAGTCGGCCCTACAAATGCCATGCTTTGAGCGTTATTTCACACTTAGGTAAGCCTGGGCCACCGGCTCCAGGGCAGCCGCATGAATGCCAAGCGCATCCAGATCGGGAAATTTACCGCTGGCCACGTTGTCGATTTTCATGGAATCCAGGTTGTCCAGGCTCATCAACGGCTCGCCTGGCGCAAAACCCATCAACGAGGCCTGCAACCTGCCAGCCCAGTCTGGCAAAGGCAACACCGGCCGCCCCCGCCCAGCACAAGTCCCACTGAGTTGCGCAGCAAGCTGTACCAATTGCTTCAAGGTAAACACTTGGGGGCCTGCAAGCTCAATGGTGCGGGGTGACGGTAGCACCACATCGGACTGAAGACAGGCCACCACGGCGCTGGCCACATCCTCCACCCACACCGGTTGAAAGCGTGCCGAAGCGCCAGCCAGTGGCATCACAGGAAGAATCTTTTGCAGCTTGGCAAACAGGTTTAAAAACTTGTCCTGGGCACCAAATATGACGCTCGGGCGCAGAATACTCAAATCAAAACCCTTGTCTGCAGCCGCCCCCGCGCTGCCACCTTGAGCCGCCTGCAACAGCACCGCTTCGCCCTCGCTTTTGGTGCGCAAATACATCGATGGCAGCCGGGCCGGCTGCAACGCATCTGCCCCCAGTGCGCTCACATGCACCACTTGCGCCACACCCGCTGCCAGGCAAACCCGGGCCAGCTTTTGCGGCAGTGCCACATGCACATGCTCAAACGTGGCCTGGTCGCCGTGCAAGATTGCCACCAGGTTAACCACCGCGTCTTGCCCCGCCACGGCTGATGCCAAAGCCGCCTCGTCATGCACATTGAGCTCCAGCACCGTCAGCCCCGGCAGGTGCTGCACGGCCAAGGCATTGGCTCTGCGCCGGGTGGGCACAGTCACTTGCCAGCCGTGACGCGCCAGTTTTTCACAAACATGCGCACCGACAAAGCCAGTGCCACCTAAAACAAGAATTTTTTTCATAAGCGAATGATGCCCCCTAAAAGATACCGTGGCGAGCTTGCGGGTTAAATCCAATGGATTAAACCACCACCGGTTCGGTCTCCAACAACAGGCCAAAGCGCTCGTAGACGCTGGTCTGGATGGCTTTGGCCAGGGTCATGACCTCGCCACCGGTGGCACCGTTGCTGCCATCCACAGCACCACGGTTCACCAGCACCAGCGCCTGTTTTTCATACACCCCGGCTTGCCCAACCGATTTGCCGCGCCAGCCGCAAGCATCTATCAACCAGCCTGCGGCCAGCTTGACCGAGCCGTCGGCCAGCAGGTAATGCACTACCTTGGGGTCGCGGGCAATGATGTCCTCGCACTGCTCCGTGCTCACCGTGGGGTTTTTGAAGAAACTGCCCGCGTTGCCGATCAAATCCGGGTTGGGGAGCTTGGCACGGCGAATCTCGCACACCCAGTCAAACAGCTGCTGCGCCGTGGGTTGATTGCAGCCGCATTGAGCCATTTTTTTGTCAAGATCGGCATAGCCCAGCACCGGTTTCCAACGCTTGGGCAAGGCAAAACGCACACGCAAGATGAGCGCAGAATTTTTCAATCCAATCGCCTTGTAGCCCTTATTTTTATTGGCTTCACTGCTATGCTTAAAGACAGAATCGCGGTAGCCAAAAGCGCACTGCGCCGCATTCAGGGTAAACAGTTGCCCGGTGCGCAGGTCGATGGCATCCAGGGAATCAAACCGGTCTTGCAGCTCCACCCCATAAGCACCAATGTTTTGCACTGGCGAGGCGCCTACCGTGCCGGGAATCAAGGCCAGGTTTTCCAGACCCGGGTAGCCTTGGGCCAGCGTCCAGGCGACAAATTCATGCCAGTTTTCACCCGCACCCGCTTGAACGATGAAAGCCTTGGCGGTTTCACCCACCAGTTGGCGGCCTTTGACCTCGACCTTGAGCACCAGCGGTTTGACGTCGCCGGTCAACACGATGTTGCTGCCGCCGCCGAGTACAAATTTGGGTTGATCTGCCCATTCGGGCGCGGCTAAAAGCGACTGAACATCAGCCTCATGTGCGATGCGCGCCAACGCTTGTGCACGGGCAATGATGTGAAAGGTATTGAGGGCCTGCAGAGGCACGTTTTTCTGGACTAACATGGCGGGATTGTCGAACATTTAGCGAGAACCCTTATGCCCTCTTTTGATACCGTTTGCGAAGCCAAGATGGTGGACGTGAAGCATGCCATCGAGAACACTTCCAAAGAAATTTCAACCCGCTTTGACTTCAAGGGCACGCCCGCTGCGATTGAACTCAAGGACAAGGAAATGACGCTGATCGGCAACGCCGATTTTCAGCTCAGCCAGATTGAGGACATTTTGCGCAACAAGCTCACCAAGCAAAACGTGGATGTGCGTTTTCTGGACAAGGGCGAGGTACAAAAAATCGGTGGCGACAAGGTCAAAATGGTGATCAAGGTGCGCGACGGCATCGAGACCGAGTTGGCCAAAAAAATCCAGCGCAGCATCAAGGACAGCAAGGTCAAGGTGCAAGCCGCCATTCAGGACGGCAAATTGCGCGTCACCGGCAAAGACCGCGACGACCTGCAAGCCGCCCAGGCCTTGGTGCGCAAGGAATTTTCTGACATGCCGTTGAGCTTTGACAATTACCGCGATTGACCATACTTCAGTGTCATGCGTCCTGACATCAAGACCGAAGACGAATACGAAGACCTGCTGGGTCAGTGGTCTGACCTGGAATCTGGCTTGGCGGTTGTATTGAGACACCCGAACAGCACCCAGGAATTTGAGGCGCGTATTTACCAGTACGACCGCTGGATGCAAGACCTGATCCAGCGCAACACCGACTTGGCGCTGTACCTGCTGTTTCAATTGGCCGCCCAATCGCGCGCCGGCTACAGCACATCCCATGCATTGATGTGTGCTGTGCTGTGCCATCTGCTGGTGCCAGGATTTGCCCTGCCGCAAAACGAACGCAACAGCCTGGTGCGTGCCGCCCTGACCATGAACATTGCCATGACAGCGATGCAGGACGAACTGGCCACGCAGCGTGACAAACCCAGCCCGCAACAGCAAGCCACCATTGCTGCACATGCCGACCTGAGTGCCACACTACTGAGCCAGCTTGGCATTCACAACGAACTTTGGCTAGACACCGTGATCCTGCATCATCATGAAGCGTGGCCGCAGGCCGACTTGCAAAGCCTGATGCCGGCGCAGCGACTGGCGCACGTACTACATGTGGTTGACCGCTACGCCGCCATGATCAGCCCACGTCAATCGCGTGAAGGACGCAGCGCTGCAGAATCCGCGAACAGCATCCTGCATGGAAACAACACGCAGGACAACCCCGTGGGTCATGCCCTGCTGCACATCGTGGGGCTTTGCCCACCGGGCACGTTTGTTCAACTGTCGAGTGATGAAGTTGCGGTGGTGTTACGCCGCAGCGCCCATCCCAACCAGCCGGATGTGGTCATCGTGCTCGACAGCAAGAGGCGGGGTGTCAGACCACCGGTTTTGCAGCATATGGCCGAAGTGGGCTCCGAGATTCTGGGTTTTGTGCCGGCCTCTGCCATACAGGAGCGGGTCAATCACCATGTGATTTTGCAACTGGGCATGCAGTAAATCAGCGTGATCAAGACCACTCCAATGTCACAAAGCAATGTCACCGGCCAGATCAATGTCTCTGACGCTGATGCCGTTGCTGCCGAAATTTGCAACATTATTGGCGCGCGCCATGCAAACTTTGACGAGCAGCCAATTCGACAGGGCTTCGCAGACATGCAAGACACCTGCACCGGGTTCTACTCGGGCTCTACCCGGGCTCTACTCGGGCTCTACCCGGGCTTGCTCTGCATATGACATGCCGTACCACAACCTGACGCATTTTCTAGGAGACTGTCGGACTTTCGGCATCAAAGCGTTCTCGAAGAGCGGCGTAGCCAAATTCGACCACAACGAGGACAGTTTTTGCCGGATTTGCAGGCTCATAGCCGTAGCCATGAGCCAAAAAGCCGGTGAAAAATGAACCGCTGCGCTCGGATTGCCGCCAATGTACCGAAAGACCGACAGGCTGCTAGACACCGCACTGCTAACGCCCATATTGAACAAAGACCACCCAAAAGCATGAAACATGCGTGCCCTGCGTAGGGCGGGCTTCAGCCCGCCATGGCCGACTGAAGTCGGCCCTACGACACGCCATTCTTGTCGGCTGTGGGCGTTGTTTCACGTTAACCACACGCCCCTTGATCCGCTTCTTTGTCCCCACAAACCGTGCCCAACGCTGTGGACAACTGGCCGAACAAGTCCTTAAAGCTGCGCCAGTCATGGGCTAGCGAGGTGTGCTCAAAGATTGCGCAGTTGCGATGCAAGTGGTTAAGGTCTTGCCATATACTGTACATAAACGCAGTATTCCATGTGCCTCACGACTATCACACCAAACCAACCCGTTGCACTCTCGCTGACCTCAACCATGGTCAGTGTGTTGCCGTGCCGGGTGGCTGCTGGCTTTCCGTCTCCGGCCGAAGACCATGCGGTGCAGCGTGTTGACTTGATGGCGCAATTGATCAAACACCCACAAGCCACCTTCTTGCTGCGTGTGCGCGGCGAGTCCATGAAAGACGCTGGCATTTTTGATAACGATGTCGTGCTGGTAGACCGAGCCATCACCGCGCGCTCTGGCCACGTGGTCATTGCCATGGTCGATGGCGAGTTTGTCTGCAAAACCCTATGGCAACGAGCTGGTCGCATGAAACTCAAAGCTGCCAATGTGACATTCCCAGACATCAACCCTGCCGACGGCCAAACCGTTGAAATTTGGGGTGTGGTGGTCGCATCCATCAAGCAATTCAAGGCCTGATTGGACTGACCATGTACGCACTGGTGGATGGCAATAATTTTTACGTCTCGTGCGAACGGGTATTTCGCCCCAGTTTGAATGGCAGACCGGTGGTGGTGTTGTCCAACAACGATGGCTGCGCGATTGCCAGGTCTAATGAAGCCAAAGCGCTGGGTATCAAGATGGGCGCGCCATGGTTCAAGATCAAGCATTTTGAAGAATCAGACGGGCTGGTGGCGTTGTCAGCCAACTTTGCCTTGTATGGCGACATGAGCGACCGCATGATGAGTCTCGCCGCAGGGCTGGGGCATCGCCAGGAGGTGTATTCCATCGACGAGTCGTTCATTGACCTCACAGGCATTCCCGGCGACATGACCCTGCGCAGTCAAAAAATCCGTTACCGCATTCTCAAATGGATCGGTATCGCCTGCGGCATTGGTATTGGCCCGACCAAGACCCTGGCCAAGTTGGCCAATCACATCGCCAAGACTGCTGAGCGCAAACCAGGCAGTTACCCAGATCATCACGCTCAGGTGTGCAACCTCGGCAGTTTGGAGACAAGCGAACTCGATGGGTTGATGCTGGCCACAGAGGTGGGTGAAGTATGGGGGGTGGGCAGACGCATCTGTGCGCAACTCAAAGAAGCTGGCATCCACACCGTGCTTGACCTGGCGCGGCTTGACCCGGTCATGGTCAAGCGCCGCTGGTCAGTGGTGCTGGAGCGCACCGTGCGTGAACTGCAAGGCACCGACTGCATGGGCCTGCAACACGAGCCACCGGCCAAACAAGCGATCGCCTGCACCCGCAGCTTTGGACATGCGGTGCTGGACTTGTCGGCACTGCAAGAAGCGGTGACGGAATTTGCCAGTCGGGCTGCGCAAAAACTACGCCTGCAAAACGGCCATGCCGGACAAGTTCTGACGTTTATCCGCACCAGCCCCTTTCGCACGCAAGACCTTCAGTATTCACGCTCGACCGTGGTGCCGCTCAGACGACCAACCAACGACAGTCGTGGCATTAACCAGGCTGCGCTGATGGGCTTGCAAGCAATTTACCGACCAGGCTACCGCTATGCCAAGGCAGGCGTGATGCTGCTTGATCTGAAACCTGCGGACTTGATTCAGCAGGAATTGGCACTCGATGATGATGTGACATATCCAGGCGGAAGTCGGCTGATGCAGGTTCTTGACACTGTGAACACACGCTTTGGGCGTGGTACGCTTAGCTTAGCCAGCGCTGGACTGGCGGGTGAAATGCGGCCGTGGTGCATGCGCCAAGAACGGCGTACACCGGGTTACACCACGGACTGGAATGGTCTGGCATGGGCAAGAGCCTGAGCAGGATGTGCTTGCGAGCAACAGCGGTTAAAGTTGAGATTTTGTGACTGCAGCTGCGTGTGCGCAGAATTGCGTCAAACCCAAGTACGCGCGTCACGTCGACATCGTACAAATCTTGAGAGGTATCCCATGAAATCCGTCTTCGGCATTTTGCTCATCCTGGCGTTGGCCAGTTTGGGTCTCATCGTTGCAGGTCAAGTTGGTTTGCTCACCGGCAGGACTCCAAAAAATATCGGCGTGGTGGATGGCAAACTCAGTCCACCATGCGGCACGCCGAACAGTGTGAGTAGCCAGGCTGATTTGTTTCCGAATCATCCACAAAGGAAGTATTCAAAGATCGCGCCGTTTTCTTATTCGGGCGATGCCGGGGCAGCCATGCAAAAACTTGCTGTGGTGTTGGCTAGCATGGCGGGGACAGTAGTCGTAAAAAATGAAGCCGACTACATCTACGCACAAAGCAGCACGCCATTGATGCACTTCACCGATGACCTTGAATTCTGGCTCGACCATGCCAACAACACCATACAAGTGCGTTCGGCCAGCCGAATTGGCAGGAGCGATTTTGGCCAGAACAGGAAACGAATGGAAAGCATCCGTGAAAGCTTCAACCGGACACGTCAGGTCACATGAATCCGTGCAAAGTTGAGAGAAACCACGTTGTAAAGCTGACTGATCTTCCAAACATTGGTGCGGCTAGCGCTCCAGACTTGCGACGAATCGGTATTCACCTGCCCAGCCAGCTTATAGGGAAATGTTCTTTTGAGTTGTATGCGTTGCTCTGCGCAAAAACATCAACTCATGATCCTAGATTCCTCAGTTGACCGCTTGTTTTCTTCACTAACATCCATGTTCAACAAGGACACCCCAAAGCATGAAATATGCGTGCCCTGCGTAGGGTGGGTTTGAACCCGCCATGGCCGACTGAAGTCGGCCCTACGACACGCCATTCTTGTCGGCTGTGGGCGTTGTTTCACGTTAAGTCCCTATGAACATTGACCTTTTCAGCTTCGACTCAGTTCATCATTTGGGTGACGGTGCATCCAACTGAAGCATCCAGGGTCAACGAAAGCGATGTTTCAGCACAAGAAACCGCCCACTATATCTTCCAGTGTTGTTTGATTTTGAGAAGAACCAGCATGTTGCGCCCCTCTTTTTTGCCACTGCTCACGCGCCGTCAGGCACTGGCTGCCACCTTGACTGTCCCACTTTTTCCTGGCGTGGCAGTGGCACAAAACCGTGGCATTTCGCAACCGTCAAGCCAGCTTAATAAACGGCTCCTTGACTTTCCAGTCGACCTGGGCAGCCACCCCGACACAGCTATTGAGTGGTGGTATTTGACGGGACAACTAAGCGCTGGCACACGTGGGTTTGGTTTTCAGCTGACTTTTTTCAGGTCACACGTGCCGGTCACGCAGGGCATGCGCTCTGGCTTTGCCGCCAAACAGCTCATTTTTGCCCATACGGCGGTAACCGACGTGGCCGGCAAGCGTTTGCTGCATGACCAACGCATTGCACGCGCCTCTGGTCACCCCGATGTTGATCTGGCCGTTGCAAACACCCACGATACCGATGTGCAGTTGGGTCACTGGTCGCTCAAACGCGAAGCATCAAGCTACCGGGCGCAAGTTCAAGCCACAGATTTTTCTTTCCAATTGAGCTTGCAAGAAACGCAAGCCATGCTGTTGCAAGGCGACCAGGGCTGGTCACGCAAGGGACCGGATGCAACCCAAGCCAGTTACTACTACAGCCTGCCACACCTTGCCGCCAGTGGACAATTGCAACTGGACGGCAAAACCTTCACGGTGCAAGGGCTGGCCTGGCTAGACCACGAGTGGAGCCAGTCGCTGATGCATCCCGATGCCGTGGGCTGGGACTGGATTGGCATGAATTTGCAAGACGGCAGCGCGCTGACCGCTTTTCGCCTGCGCAACCAAGTGGGCGAGGCCCTTTGGGCGGGTGGCTCGTTTCGTAGCCAGGGTGCGTCAAGCCCCGAAGCACTGGAGCCAACGGCGGTGCGCTTCATCCCCCTGCGCCACTGGACAAGCCCTGCCAGCAACACCAGCTACCCGGTGGAGTGGGCGGTGGAGATCACCCGCCATGGCGGCACGCCAAACACCACCCGCTACCGTGTCAAGGCCGTCATCGACAACCAGGAGCTCGACAGCCGACAGAGCACCGGCGCGATTTATTGGGAAGGTTTGAGCGAACTGTTTGACAACCAAGGCCACCTGCTAGGACGCGGCTACCTGGAGATGACGGGCTACGCCAGCTCCTTGAAACTGTAACTAATTGCTATTTTATTTATAGCTGCTTGCGCAATATCCTTGAGGGCTAGAGGTCATTTTTATTCACATAAACTGACCTGCAACCGTATTTGAACGCCCATCCTTATGTCCATGCCCACCCCCACACCACGCAGCCCCAAATCGCTTTCTGGGTTGCTGCCGTTTTTGCAACCCTACCGCTTGCGCATTGGCCTGGCGCTGCTGTTTTTGGTGCTGGCCGCAGCGGCCACATTGGCGTTTCCACTGGCGCTGCGCCAACTGATCGATGCCGGTCTGTCGCCCAGCGACAAGGGCGCGCAGGTGCTGGCCTTGCGCGGCCATTTTGTCGCCTTGTTTGCCGTGGCAGTGGCATTGGGGCTGTTTTCTGCCGCCCGCTTTTACCTGGTGAGCTGGCTGGGGGAGCGTGTCAGCGCCGACCTGCGCAATGCGGTCTACAGCCATGTGCTGCAACAAAGCCCGGAGTTTTTTGAAACCACCCAAACTGGCGAGGTACTTTCGCGCCTGTCCAACGACACCACGCTGGTGCAAACCGTGGTCGGTTCGTCCCTGAGCATGGGGCTACGAAACCTGGTGATGGGCATCGGCGCACTGGGCGTGCTGGTGTGGACTAACCCGATGGTGATGGTGCAGGTACTGGGCATGCTGGTGCTGGTGGTGTGGCCAGCGCTGTGGTTTGGCCGACGCGTGCGCAAGCTCTCTCGCGCCAGCCAGGATCGGGCCGCTGACTCTAGCGCCCTGGCGGCCGAGGTACTCAACGCCATTCCGGTGGTGCAAAGCTACACCGCAGAGGCCCGGGAAGCGACGCGTTTCAACCGGGCCACCCAGGGCGCGTTCGAGGTGGCGGTGCGCCGCACGCGCGCGCGTTCGGTGCTGGTGGCGTTCATCATCATTGCCACTTCGGCCGCGCTGCTGTGGGGTTTGTACCAGGGCACGCAAGCGGTGCTGGCCGGGCGCATCAGTGCCGGGCATCTGGGGCAAACCGTGGTGTATGTGATCATTCTGGCCGGTGCCTTTGCGGTGCTGGGCGAGGTTTATGGCGACTTGCTGCGCGCGGCGGGCGCAACCGAGCGGCTGATGGAACTGCTGGCTAGCCAGTCGCCGGTGACATCACCACTAAATCCGGCTATAGCCCCCGTGGTACTTACGGGAAGCGCTATTGAATTTGATTCTCTCAAGTTTCACTATCCATCGCGTCCAGACCAGTTGGCGCTGCAAAATTTCAGTCTGAATGTGCAAGCTGGACAAACCGTGGCTCTGGTCGGCCCCAGCGGCGCCGGCAAGAGCACCGTGTTTCAGCTGCTGCTGCGCTACTACGACGCGCAAAGTGGCTGCATCCGGCTGGACGGCGTGGCCACGTCAAGCCTGTCGCTGCAGGACTTGCGCGCACGCATTGGCATCGTGCCCCAAGACGCGGTGATTTTCTCCAGCAGCGCGCTAGAGAACATCCGCTATGGCCGCCCCGATGCCAGCGTGGCACAAGTGCAAGCGGCCGCCAAGGCTGCGTTTGCCGACGAATTCATCCGCGCCCTGCCGCAGGGTTACGACACGTTTTTGGGGGAACGCGGTGTGCGTCTGTCGGGTGGCCAACGCCAGCGCATCGCCATTGCCCGCGCGATGCTGAAAAACCCGCCGCTGTTGTTGCTGGACGAAGCCACCAGCGCGCTTGATGCCGAGAGTGAACGCATGGTGCAAGCGGCGCTTGAATCGGCCATGCGGGGGCGCACCACGCTGGTGATTGCGCACCGTTTGGCCACGGTGCAAAAGGCCGACCGCATTGTGGTGCTGGAGCATGGTCAGGTGGTGGAAACCGGCTCCCATGCGCAGTTAGTGGCAGCGGGTGGGCTTTATGCCGGGCTGGCTGCGTTGCAGTTCGTGTCATAGATGCCGAAAATCGAAGCCAGTCCAACACAGCCATATCAGGGCTTGAATCCCTAGCTCAGTACTCGTAAACTCCAAACTAACCCTTAAAGGAGCCTCAGATGAACGTTTCAGCATCCAACGCCACGGCCATTCAATCAACGCGCCAGCCAACCCAGTTGCAAAAAGAAAATGCCGAGCGCCCCACCGAGGCACAGGAACAGCCGAAGCCGGTTGAGGCCAAACAACCCACCCCGACAACACCCGTGATCAACACCCAGGGGCACACCACTGGCCGCTTGGTGAATGTGACGGCGTAACGCCCCGTCAACTCAAGGGGTTCTTATGGCTGCACTTGCTGCCACCAACAGCGCCACCCCATCGCTGCAGTCGACCCTTATCCGCAGCCGGATAGAGTCGGCACGCCATCAGGCCGATCAAGCCGAGGCCCAAGCCCAGGACTTGCGTGCCCAGGCTGATGCGCAGGAGCAGCAGGTGCAGCAAGCGCGTCAGCGTGTGCAGACACTGGAACAAGGGGCGAACGCTGCCGCATCCAAGCCTGCCCAGCCGTTAAGCGATCGTGTCACCACAACAAGCACGGCGCTAAAAAATGAACCCACTTATGCGGGGGTTCTGGCGAGTGTGTTCCAGTTGGCCAAACCAATACTCACGTCCGACTTGAAGCCGACCCAAAAAAATGTGGTGACTTCCAGCCTGTTCACGGCCACCAACACCGCCTGGTCGATACCCCAAAACGGCTCACAAGCCATTGCCCGTTACGACCAACAGACAGCAGGCACTTTCAGCCAGACCGTGGGTCGATTCATCGATGCCACGGTCTGAACGTTAACCCCTGAGCCCTTAGCGTTCAGGCCAAGTGACGCAGTTCACGCAAAGCCACCGACACCGGAGCCAGATCAGCACCTTGGGCACTGATGGTTTCCAGCAAACGGCACAGGCGTGCAATGGTTGTGGCGTGGTGTGCTGACCAGGCCTCAACCCCTTCGAAACGCAGCAACACACTTTGGCTGATCTGGCTGGCAATGGCGTACACGTCGTCGCGGGCACTGCCTCTGGCCTGGGTTTGCCACAGGGTGTCGGTCGGCAAACGGTTGATCTGGGCGCGCCAGGTGCTTAGGCCCAAAGCACTGTCAATTGCAAAGTAAGTTCGCGCCACTTGTGCCAGGGTGCTGCTGGCGCTCTCGGTCAAATCCACCAAATCAAGCGCCGGGAAAATATATTCCAGCGCCGTCAGGTTATGCGCCAGCTCAGGTGCAACACCGGCCTGCACCAGTTTTTGCGTTGCCTGTTGCCAACTGCTCACTGCACTGGCGGGCAACCAGGCCTGCAGGTGGGCACGCAGCTCACGGGCTCCGGGCTGGTAGCGCCCGATCAAGGTCGGCAAATCTGAGGCTTTGAAGCGGGCCCGCAACATCCAGCGTGAAGCACGCTGCGCGATGGCAATGAGTTTGCTGAGCAGGTCAAGCTGCAAACTGCTGGTCACACTGCCATCGAGTGCATCAATTTGATCCCAAAGTGGCTCCAGGTCAAAAATTTCACGCGCCAGGGTGTAGGCCCGCACCACGTCTGCCGTGGTCGCCGCAGCTTCTGCCGCCAAAAAGTTCACAAAGGTGGCACCGGTGCGGTTAACCACCGTGTTGGCCACAAAGGTGGCAATGATTTCGCGCTTGAGCGGGTGCTGGTCAATCGCAGTGACGAATTTTTCTGTCAAGGCCTGGGGAAAGTAGGCCTTCAGGACACGGTTGAAATAAGGGTCATCAGGCAGGTTACTGGCCAGCAGATCATCAAACACCGACATCTTGGCGTAGGCCAGTAGCACCGCGCCTTCGGGCGCTGTCAAGCCCTGCTGCAGTGTGCGGCGGCGGGCAATTTCATCGTCGGCAGGCAAGAACTCAATGGCACGGTTCAAGCGCCCTGCCCCTTCCAGCCATTGCATCAAACGTTGTTGCCCATCCAGCAAATACATGGGTCGGTGGCAAGCCACGTCAAGTGCCTGGGTTTGGTAATAGTTGTCGGCCAGCACCAGATGGCCGACTTCGTCAGTCATGGAGGCCAGCAGGTCGTTGCGTTGCTTGAGCGTGAGGTCGCCGGCCTCGACCACCCTGTCCAGCAAAATCTTGATGTTGACCTCATGGTCAGAACAATCCACCCCGGCCGAGTTGTCAATGGCATCGGTGTAAATCAGCCCACCGGTTTGTGCATATTCAATACGACCCAATTGGGTGCAACCGAGGTTGCCGCCTTCAACCAGCACCTTGCAGCGCAGTTGTTGGCCATTGACGCGGAACGCATCACTGGATTTGTCCCCCACCTGGGCATGGTTCTCCTGCGACGATTTGACGTAAGTGCCAATGCCGCCGTTGTAGATCATGTCCACCGGAGCTTGCAATAAAGCATGCAGCAAATCGTTCGGTGACAACTCATGCGCCTCAATGCCAAGCACGGCGCGCGCCGCATCCGACAGGTGAATCGACTTGGCCGCGCGTGGGTAAATACCGGCGCCTTCCGAGAGCACACTGCGGTCGAAATCGTCCCAGCTGGAACGCGGCAAATTGAACAAGCGCTGGCGCTCGGCAAAGCTGCGCGTCACGTCCGGATTCGGATCGATGAAGATGTGCCGGTGGTCAAACGCCGCCACCAGTTTGATCTGTGGCGACAGCAGCATACCGTTGCCAAACACGTCACCCGACATGTCGCCGATACCTACAACAGTAAACGGCATCGTCTGGATGTCATGCGACAAGGCCCGGAAATGGCGTTTGGCCGATTCCCACGCACCGCGTGCGGTGATGCCCATTTTTTTATGGTCATAGCCCACCGAACCACCAGAGGCAAACGCATCACCTAACCAGAAACCGTAGTCGGCCGACACGCCATTGGCAATGTCCGAGAAGCTGGCCGTACCCTTGTCTGCCGCCACCACCAGGTAGGGGTCGTCCACATCGTGACGCACCACCTGTTGCGGCGGCACGACTTGGCCTTTGACCAGGTTGTCAGTCAAATCCAGCATGCCGCAGAGCAGCAATTTGTAGCAGGCAATGCCCTCGGCCATCAAGGCCTCGCGGTCACCTGCGGGTGGTGGGTTTTTCAGCACAAAACCGCCTTTGGAGCCGACCGGTACGATGACGGTATTTTTGACTTGCTGAGCTTTGACCAGGCTCAGAATTTCAGTGCGGAAATCTTCGCGCCGGTCAGACCAGCGCAGCCCCCCGCGGGCCACTTTGTCAATGCGCAGGTGCAGCGCCTCCACACGTGGGGAGTAGACCCATATTTCAAACAAGGGCTTGGGCTCAGGCATGCCTGGCACTTCGCGCGAGTTGAATTTAAAGCTCATGTAGGGTTTGGGTTCCCCTGCAGCAGTAGGCTGCCATACATTGGTGCGCAGCGTGGCCAGAATGGTGCTGTGGTATTGGCGCAGCACACGGTCTTCTTCCAGGCTGGCCACAGCACTCAGTTGGGTTTCTATCTTGGCATTCAAATCGGCTTGTGCTGTATCGCTTTGGTGCACCTGCGCGGGATCAAAGCGAGCCTCAAAGAGCTGATACAAGGCTTGCGCCAGGGTCGCATTTTTATGCAACGTGGCTTCAAGGTAACTTTGACTGAACGGAAAACCCAGCTGCTTGAAGTAGCGCGTGTAGGCCCGCAGCACGGCAATGGCACGCGCGTCCAGGGTGGTCACCAGCGCCAGTTTGTTGAGGTCATCACTGTCGAATGCTTTGCGCCAGACTTGGGTGAACAACTGCTCAAAACGATCCCGGATTTGTGAAAAATCCGCCTGTTCTGGCAGCTGCAACCCAAGGTCATGAATCCAATAGGCTGAACCAGCGTTGTCGGGCAAGTTCTCAAACACCTGGTGGGGGTGCTCGTCCAACACGCGTGCCCCCATGCGTTCCAGCACCGGTAAAGAGTCTGACAAAGCCACCTTGGAAAGACTGTAAATTTTGAAGCGCACCACACCCGGTGTGCTGTCCAGGGGACGATAAAGGCGCACTGCCATCGGCTTGTCTGCCGACAAACCGGACAACACCTGCACATCTTCTGCCGCCATGGGGCCTGAGAATTCTTCTTTGTAGGCAGCAGGGAAACCACTGGCAAAGCGGTTTGACAGCATCAAGCCCTGGTTTTCTCCATGCACCTGCAACAGAGCTTGCTTGCAATCGTCTTCCCAGCGTTGGGCCAGTTGGGCCACGCGGGCTTCCAGCATGGCAATGTCCACATTTTTGGGAGCCTGCTGGCGTGCACGCACCAGGTAATGGATGCGGGCCATGGGGCTGTCGGTGAGCATGGGTGTGAATTCGACCGATTGCCCATCAAATGCCCGGCTGAGTTCATCGCCAATCTTGATGCGCAGTTCGGTGTTGTAGCGGTCTCTGGGTACAAACACCTGCGCCGAGGTGAAGCGGCCAAAGGGGTCACGTCGCACAAACACGCGGGCACGCTGGCTTTCCTGAAGCCGCAAAATGCCCATGGCATGCTCGATCAGGGTAGGGGTATCGACCTGAAACAATTCGTCGCGCGGGTAAGCATCCAGAATCGATTGCAGTGACTTGGCGGCATGGCTCTCGGGCAACACCCCCACGGCTGTCATCACGTCTGCGGTGCGGCGGCGAATTTGCGGGATATCACCCACCGATGATGCATAGGCTTTGGAGGTGTACAAACCCAAAAAGCGGGCTTCGCCAACCACTTTGCCAGAGGCATCAAAGCGTTTGACGGACAGGCAATCCAGCCAGGCCGGGCGGTGCACGGTAGAGCGTGTCATGGCTTTGGTGACCAGCACCAATTGGTCGGAATCTATGAATTCAAGTGCATCTGCAGGCAAGCGGCTTAGCGGTGTATGAGGCTCACCACGCAAAATGCCCAGACCCGAATCCGGTACAGCCAGCAGGTTAATGCCGCTTTCCTGTTGCACCAATTGGTAGTCACGGGCACCTAAAAAGGTGAAGTGCTGGTCTTCAAGCCAATCAAGAAAATCTACACCTTCGTGCTGTCCGGTGGTCGACAACCCCGAGACGGCAGAGGCATTGCGGACCGATTGAAGATGCGACAACATGGCTGACCAGTCGGTCACGGCGGCACGTACGTCGCGCAACACATTGGACAATTCTTTCGCCAACAAGGCGCGATCAGCAGGACTGGAAACACGATCACATTCGACCAAAATCAAAGATGAAAGCGGGTGTTTGCGTAGTGCTTCAGGCAAGGCTTGTAAAACCTTTTTCACAGCATTTTTGGCATCACGATCAACCGCCAGCAGAGGGTGAACAATCCAAAGGACGGTGCGGCCGAGACGATTCACCGCCATGGTGACCGAGTCCACCAGAAACGGCATGTCGTCATGAACAATTTGAATGATGGTGTGTTCACTGACAAATCCGTCTTCCGCCAAGGTCGGGTTGAACACACGAAGGCGAACGCCATCAGGGTCGGCCGGTGCATCAAGCAAACGCCAATGGGTATTGGCCAGCGCCAGCAAACTGGATGAGCCCCGCTTTTGCAGTTCGTCTGGGTCAGTTTTATCGAAATAAACAGAGACAAACTCTGCCAAATCGGTGGAGGCTGCGCCCACGTTTTCCAGGGTATGGGTACGCAAGGCAGCAAGGGTGGCATGGGTCATGCAAATCTCCGTTGGTTCTTTTGGATGCCTAAGATTCTAGGAAATGCAAGAGCCAAACTTTATGCATGCGAGGTCAATTCATCGCTTTATGCAAATAACACATAACCAAAAAGAAGGCTTCGCTGGGACTGTATAGACCCAGCGAAGCTGCAGCCTGTGTCAGGCTGCTTGCTGCCGCCAATCCAGCTGCCATGCACCCGAGAGCACATTCTGCAACCAGAGCAGTGCTGCGAGTGTTTTGCCATCGGTAACCAGCCCCTGGCTACACCAATCAAGCAACTGCTCAGGTGTTGCAGAAAATACGTCCAGAAATTCACCTCTGTCCAAGTGCCGGGGGCCAGCAATCAGGCCGCGGGCGAACCAGATGTCGATGAATTCGGTGGAATAGGCAATGGCCGGGTGAAGCACACCTGCATGCGCCCACTGCGTGGCGGTGTAACCCGTTTCTTCAAGCAATTCACGCTGTGCGCACTGGAAACAGTCCTCTCCCGCATCAAGCTTCCCGGCCGGGAACTCGATCATGACCTGGCCTATCGGGTAACGAAACTGACGTTCTAGCACCACTTGAATCTGCCCTGGGGCATTTTCAAGGAGGGGAATGATCATCACCGCACCGGGGTGGACAACATACTCACGCGTTGCCAATTCGCCATCCGGCAGACGAACCTGGTCTTGAAACGCATGAAGAAAATGGCCGTGAAAAAGCTCACGGCCATTTAATTTATTCTCGACCAAATCAGGGTTCACGAAGACACGCCCAAGCAAATGGTCAGAAGCTTAACCCTGCAGGGTTTAGCTGGCCAGCATTTGCTTGATGGCATTGGCGCACAACAGCATCAGGCCACCAGGCAACAAGCCCAACAACAAAAGCAGCGCACCATTGAGCGACAGTACCGCGCGAACTTCGAATGGAGCCACCACGGCAGAAGCGGTAATGGGCGCATCAAAATACATGACCTTGACCACACGCAGGTAATAAAACGCACCTATCAAGGACATCATGACGGCAAAAATAGCCAAGCCTATATGCATTGCACCACCAGACGCTACCAAGGCTTGCAACACCGCCAATTTGGCGTAAAAACCAACCATTGGCGGAATACCAGCCAATGAAAAAAGACACAGCGCCATGATGCCTGCATACAGCGGACTGCGTTGGTTTAAGCCTGCAAAGTCGGCGATCTCTTCGCTCTCAAAACCATTGCGCGCCAGCAGCAAAATCACACCGAAGCTGGCCAAGGTGGTCAGCACATAAGAGACCACATAAAACATGGAAGAACTGTAGGCATTCCCTGCACCACCGGCTTGGCCATCAACCACACCAGACATCATGCCAATCAGCACAAAGCCCATATGGGAAATGGTCGAAAACGCCAACATGCGTTTCAAATTGGTTTGCGCAATGGCAGCCAAATTACCAACCGCCAGCGATGCTATTGCCAACAGCATCAGCATTTGCTGCCAGTCAATAGCCAAACCCGGCATTCCCTCTACCAGCAGGCGGATCATCACGGCGAAAGCCGCGAGTTTGGGAGCTCCACCGATCATGAGTGTGATGGCTGTGGGTGCACCTTGGTAAACGTCAGGAATCCACATGTGAAAAGGAACCACGCCGAACTTGAATGCAAGTCCCGCCACCACAAAGACCAGACCAAACACCAGCACTTGCTGTTTGATTTGTCCGGTACTGATGGCTTTGGCAACTTCTTGCAGATCCAGAGACCCAGTAGCCCCATAAATCATGGACATGCCGTACAAAAGGAAGCCTGAAGCCAGCGCACCAAGGACAAAATATTTCATTGCAGCCTCGATGGACAGGGTGTGATCACGACGCAAGGCCACCAACGCGTAACTGGAGAGGGTAAGCAACTCCACCCCCATGTAGATCACCAGGAAATTACTTCCAGAGATCATCACAAACATGCCCAACAGTGAAAACATGCTGAGTACAAAAAGCTCCCCACCTAGCAACATGTCTCGGTCTGCAGCATAAGGACGGCCATACACCAAAGAGACCATCACTGCCAGCGTTGCAAAGCACTTGAGCCAGTTTCCCATCACATCACTGACCACCATGCCGCTGAACGCGTAGACCGTTTGGCCACTGCTGGCATAACTTGCCTGCAAGGCCGCCACTACCGCCAGCGTCAGCATGGTCAGAAGATAGGTTGCTGTGCGCGTGCGGCTCTTGACACCCAAGTCGAACAAGGCAACCACGCACGCCATGACCAGCAGAATCATTTCAGGGTAAACGGCGATCAAACTGAGTTTGTCAATCATAGGAATCTCTTATCTCGGTGTTATCAACGCAGACTGATCAGTTCAGTTTTGACTGTGCCACATGTTTCAGCAGATCGGCTACAGAAACATCCATGACATCGGTAAATGGCTTGGGGTAAAGCCCAAGGTAAAGCACAGCAATAGCCAGCAATGTCAAAAAGAAAAACTCACGCGCGTTGATGTCTTTCAAGTGTTTGACATGGTCGTTGGCGACAGGACCAAGGTAGACCCGTTTGACCATCCAGAGGGTGTAGGCTGCACCAAAAATAAGCGCACTTGCTGCAGCAGTTCCAACCCAGAAATTGACTTTGACAGCACCCAGAATCACCATCCACTCGCCCACAAAACCAGCGGTTCCTGGAAGTCCACAATTGGCCATGGCAAACAACATGGCAAAGACAGCAAACTTGGGCATGGTGTTGATTACCCCGCCGTAGCTGGCAATTTCACGGGAATGCATCCGGTCATACAAGACACCAATACCCAAGAACATGGCTGCCGACACAAAACCATGTGAAATCATCTGAACAATGCCACCGGCCAAGCCGAGATCATTGAAGAGAAAGAAGCCCAGCGTGACAAAACCCATGTGGGCAATAGACGAATACGCCACCAATTTCTTCATGTCAGTTTGAACCATGGTGACCAAGCCAACATAAATTACCGCGGCCAGAGACAAGCCAACCATCAGACCAGCCCATTCGTGAGAGGCATCTGGTGTGATGGGTAACGAAAACCGCAAGAAGCCGTAGGCACCCAGCTTCAGCATGATCGCAGCCAACACAGCCGATCCACCAGTTGGCGCTTCAACGTGTACATCTGGCAACCAGGTATGCACAGGCCACATCGGTACCTTGACTGCAAACGCAGCCAGAAACGCAAAGAACAGAAGCGTCTGGGCATGGCTGTTAATGGGAAGTTTTTGCCAGGTCAACAAGTCAAAACTGTAACCAGAAACGATGTAGAGGTAGATCAAAGCGATCAGCATCAACAAAGAACCCAACAAGGTGTACAGGAAAAACTTGAAGGCGGCATAAATCTTGTTCGGCCCACCCCACACACCAATGATCAGGTACATGGGTATCAAGGTGGCTTCAAAAAAGACATAGAAAAGCATGCCATCGAGCGCACAAAACACACCAATCATGAGACCGCTAAGAATCAGAAAAGCGCCCATGTACTGATTGACACGGCTTGTGATGACTTCCCATCCTGCAATCACCACGATCAAATTAATGAATGCAGTCAGCAGGATGAACCAAACGGAAATACCATCAATGCCCAGGTGGTAGTTGACATTAAATCGCTCAAACCAGGGGGTGTTCTCCACAAACTGCATCGCAGCTGTGGTGACGTTGAATTGTGTATACAGAGGCAAGGTGACCAACAGGCTGACCACAGCCCCGATCAGCGCCACCCATCGCACTGCCCGTGCTTGGTCGTCACGACCAAGAGCAAGCAACACCACACCGAAAGCAATCGGTGTCCAAATAGCCAGGCTCAGCAAACCCATTTTTATATTTCTCCTATTTGAGCCAGACGAAGTACGTCATCAAGACAAAGACACCCAACACCATGGTGAGCGCGTAGTCATACAAGTAGCCAGTTTGCAGCTTGCGAACCACACCCGAAACCCAGCCGACAACACGCCAGGAACCGTTCACGACAATTCCATCAATGACAGCCTGATCTCCACCTTTCCAAAGGGCAGTGCCCAGACCTCTGGCAGCGGGTGAAAGCACATTTTCATTGAACCAATCCATGTAGTACTTGTTTTCAAGCAAGGTATAGATGGGTTGAACGCGACGTTTAATGGCTGCAGGCAATGCAGGGTTCACCAAGTACATGTAATAAGCCAAAACCACACCTGACAGCGCCAACCAAAACGGCGCTGTAGTCAACCCATGTAATGCCATCTGAGCGGGGCCATGGAACTCCTCGCGGATCATCTCCATGGCTTTGTGTATTTCAAGATTGACAAAAATTGCATCCTTGAAAAAGTCGCCAAACAGCATGGGACTAATGGTGATAAAACCAATCAAGACCGATGGAATGGCAAGCATGATCAATGGCACTGTGACCACCCAAGGGGATTCATGCGGTTTACCATGATGCCCATGATCATGTCCATGGTGCGCATCCGGGTTCTGGTCGAAACGCTCTTTACCGTGAAACACCAAAAAGTACAACCGGAAAGAATAGAAAGCAGTGACAAATACGCCGGCTAGCACAGAAAAATAAGCAAATCCGGCTGCTGGCAACTGGCTGGCTTGAACTGCATTGATGATTTCGTCTTTGGAGTAGAAACCGGCAAACAAGGGCGTTCCTATCAATGCCAACGACCCCAACAAACAGGTCAACCAGGTGATCGGCATGTATTTGCGCAAACCACCCATCCAACGAATGTCCTGGTTGTGATGCACGCCCATGATGACCGAGCCTGCAGCGAGAAACAGCAATGCCTTGAAGAACGCATGGGTCATCAGGTGAAACACCGCAACCGAGTAGGCGGATGCACCTAAAGCTACCGTCATATACCCAAGTTGCGAGAGTGTGGAATAGGCAACGATGCGTTTGATGTCGTTCTGAATGATGCCCAGAAAGCCCATGAACAGTGCTGTGATGCCACCAATAATCAATACAAAATTGAGGGCGGTATCGCTCAACTCAAACAACGGCGACATACGTGCCACCATGAAAATGCCTGCCGTTACCATGGTTGCCGCATGAATCAAGGCAGAAATAGGTGTGGGGCCTTCCATTGAGTCTGGCAACCACACATGTAGCGGGAACTGTGCAGACTTGCCCATGGCACCAATGAAAAGACAAATGCAAGCCACACTCAACAACATCCAATCCGTACCCGGCAGGGTCAACTTGGCCAAATCGGACGACTTGGCAAACAGCTCGGTGTAATTCAAGGTGCCGGTGTAGGCAACCAACAACCCAATGCCCAAAATGAAACCAAAATCCCCCACACGATTGACCAAAAAGGCCTTCATGTTTGCAAAAATAGCTGAGGGTTTATTGAACCAAAAACCAATCAACAGGTAAGAAACCAGACCAACCGCTTCCCAGCCAAAGAACAACTGGAGCATGTTGTTGCTCATGACCAGCATCAACATGGAAAAAGTGAACAACGAGATGTATGAAAAAAATCGGTTGTAGCCTTCGTCCTCTTCCATATAACCAATGGTGTAAATATGAACCATCAGCGATACAAAGCTGACCACACACATCATCATGGCCGTCAGGCCATCAATCAAAAAGCCAACCTCCATCTTTAATCCACCTAGCATCATCCAGGTATAAATGGTTTCATTGAACCGGGCACCGTCAAGTGCCACGCTTTTGAGCGTCAAGGCAGAAAGCACAAAAGAAAGCAAGACACCAAAAATGGCTATGGTGTGCGACATCCGACGGCCAATCCAGTTGCCACCAAATTTAGTCCCAAGGACACCCGCAGCAACTGCCCCCACCAAAGGAGCCAGTGCAACGATCAACAGTGTTGAAGCAGACAGGGTTTGACTCATTTTCTTAACCCTTCAGCGAATTGAGTTCATCAACATTGATGGTTGATCTATTGCGGAACAGAACCACCAGAATTGCCAAGCCAATGGCCGATTCAGCTGCTGCCACCGTTAATATGAAAAATACAAAAATCTGCCCATTCAGGTCTCCCAGGTAATGGGAGAACGCAACAAAATTGGTGTTAACTGCCAACAACATCAGTTCGATGGCCATGAGCAAAACAATCAGATTTTTCCGATTTAAATAAATTCCAATGACGGATAAAGCAAACAGCATCGCCCCCAGCGAAAGAAAATGCCCCAAAGTAAGCGTCATGCTTGATTCTCCTTCGAGGTTGGTTCAACAGGTTCTATAGCCTGGTAGGGCTGCGTTGCAGACATTTTGACGACTTTCATGCGATCAGCGGACTTCACTCGGACTTGTTCACCCGGATCAAGCGCCTTGACATCTTTGCGTTGGCGCAGAGTCAACGCAATGGCTGCGATCATGGCCAACAGCAAAATTGCAGCAGCCACCTCCAGTGGATACAAATACTGCGTGTAGAGCAATTTACCGAGTTCCCGGGTGTTTGAAACTTCAGTCACAACCTGACCGACAACCGGCACAGCTGCAGGCTCTTCACTCACTCTGAATCCACCCATCAATACCGCAGACATTTCCAAAATGATGAGCACCCCAACCACCGCAGCCAACGGGAAATGCTTCCAGAAGCCCTCACGCAGGCTGTCCTGTTTGACATCCAGCATCATCACCACAAAAAGAAAGAGCACCATCACCGCGCCCACATACACCAGCACCAGCGAAAGAGCCAAAAACTCAACTTTGAGCAGCATCCAGATCATGGAAGCCTGAAAAAAAGCCAGCACCAAGAACAACACGGCATGGACAGGATTTCGCGTCGTAATGACACGAAATGCTGAACCCAGCAGTACCGCCGAGAAAACGTAGAAAAGACCCGTCTTGACATCCATCATTTGCTTATCTTTCTATGTGCTCAACGGTACTTGGCATCTGCTGCTTTATTAACAGCAATTTCCCGCTCAAAGCGGTCACCAACGGCCAGCAACATCTCTTTTGTGAAATACAAGTCGCCACGCTTTTCGCCGTGGTATTCAAGAATGTTTGTTTCAACAATCGAATCCACCGGACAACTTTCTTCGCAAAATCCGCAAAAAATACATTTGGTCAAATCGATGTCATAGCGACTGGTGCGACGTGAGCCATCCGCCCTTACTTCTGATTCAATCGTGATTGCCATGGCTGGACAAACCGCTTCACACAATTTGCAAGCGATACACCGCTCTTCGCCATTTTCATAACGACGTAGCGCGTGCAGACCACGAAAACGCGGAGACAGCGGTGTTTTTTCTTCAGGGTACTCAAGTGTGATCTTGCTTCGAAACGCGTATTTACCGGTTAGCCTCATGCCCTTTAGAAGTTCCACAAGCATGAAGCTCGACAGAAAATCCTTCAGGGAGAAGGCTCGATCATTCTGATGATTCATGGCGTTTAAAGTTGGGGTAGACATAAGCAGCTCGAATTACTTCCAAATGTTCCAAGGGGTCTGCATCCATACCCCAACAACCACCAACCACACCAGCGTGACCGGAATGAATATCTTCCAGCCCAAACGCATGATCTGGTCATACCTGAAACGTGGAAAAGTGACACGCACCCAGATAAACACGGTCATGACCATGAAGGTCTTGAGCCCCAGCCAAATCCAGCCTGGAATCCAGTTGAACAGTGCACTGTCGATCGGTGACATCCAGCCACCAAAAAACATCGTTACCGAAAGTATGGAAACCAACCAGATGCTGGCATATTCGGCCATCTGGAACATAGCCCACGACATTCCTGAATACTCCACCATGTGACCAGCCACGATTTCAGATTCGCCTTCGATGACATCAAAAGGGGTTCGGTTGGTTTCAGCCAATCCAGATACAAAATAGACCACCACAATGGGTAACAACGGCAGCCAATTCCAGGAAAGGAAAGTCAACCCCATCGCTGCAAAATAACCTTTGCCCTGCCCCATAACAATATCGGTCATATTTAGGCTTGCGGAAACCATGAGCACGATCAGGAAACAAAAACCCATGGCAATTTCATAGCTCACCATTTGTGCAGAAGCACGCAATGCGCCGAGGAATGCAAATTTTGAGTTTGAAGCCCAGCCAGAAACAATCACCCCATAAACTTCCATCGAAGAAACGGCCATCAAAAACAACAACCCTGCGTTCAAATTAGCGACAGCAACTTCGGGACCAAACGGCACCACTGCCCATGCAGCCAAAGCGGGTCCAACGGTCAGAACTGGTCCCAAGAAAAAAAGAACCTTGTCGGCTCTGGCAGGGCAAACAATTTCTTTGGTCATCAACTTCAGGGCATCGGCAATAGGTTGCAATAGACCCCAGGGACCTACGCGATTTGGGCCAAGTCGAATTTGAGCCCAACCCAGCAACTTACGCTCCCACAACGTGGCATAAGTGACCGCGCCCAGCACGACCATCAGCACCACAGTGACCTTGAGCATGGCCCAAATCAGCGGCCAAGCAATTCCAACCCACCAAGAGGCATCCAGCAAACTCTGGCCAAACGAGAACAAGAAATCACTCATGCTGCAACCTCCTGGGGCTCAGTGGCTTTGGCATCTGACGTCAACTGCAATGCCGGTGACCGTCTAACCAGACCATCCAATTGGTAAATACCTGCCACAACCGGCTCTGGGGCATTACCTGATAACTGAACGGCAGCCACGGTTTGATTGTTTAGTCGCACAGGGGATATGTGCACCACATCCTCGACCACGATATCTGGAATACTTTGAAGCACCTCCTGGGAAGACGCAAAATCAAATCCAGACAAACCCAGCATGTTGCCCAACACCCTCAACACTTTCCATGCAGGACGGGTTTCACCAAGCGGTTGCACCACCGCGTGGAACGATTGCGCACGCCCCTCAGCGTTCACAAACGTACCCGATGTTTCAGTAAACGGTGACACGGGCAAAATGACATCGCAGAACGCCATGTTGGCCTTGAAGGGACTCAGTGACACCACCATTTGAGCTTTACCCAATGCATCAACAGCCTTGCGGCCAGCTGCGGAGTCAAACTCAGGCTCTGTATTGATCAACAACAGTGCTTTCAATGCGCCGTCCAGCATTTGACCTGCGTTCAAGGCATCTGTCGTTGGTACAGCATTTACCACTTGAGCTCCAACCGTATTGGCGGCTTCTGTCAAATAACCGAAAGTGGCGCCTGTTTGATCGGCAATCCATTGAGCCAGCGCCAACAAACTGGAAGCTTGTGCATGGTGCGCGGCACCATTGCCCAACAAAATAGCCTTGCGTTCACCGCTCAGTAAAGCTCGGGCAATTTCGATAGCAACAGGGGTTGCCTGTTCATGAACAGGTGCAGACATGCCCTTTTCGGAGGCAACAGCAGCAGCCACGGCCGCCAGTGCGTGCACCCAATGTGCAGCTGCAACATCAATCCTATGGCTCACCGGCAAAGCCCAATCTTCTTTCTTGCCGACAATGGCGCTTACCACACAACCTTTACTTGCTGCTTGACGAATCCGTTGTGCAAATAAGGGATGATCTTTACGCAAGCTTGAACCGACCACCAGTACGCTCTGCAAATTTGTCAAGCCTGCAATCGGCATACCCAAATACCGAATGCCTTCAACCGCAGGAAATTCCGCATTGCGCAAACGGTAATCAATGTTGTTACTGCCCAAACCACGCATGAGCTTGCTAGACAAATACAACTCCTCAAGCGTGGCATGTGGACTAACCAAGGCTCCCAAACTTGAAGCGCCAAATTCCGCGCCAATTTTCTTGAAACCGTTGGCCACATACTCCAAGGCAATCTGCCAATCCACGGCCTGCCAAACCCCACCCTGCTTGATCATGGGCGCGGTCAAACGGTCGCTGCCATTGAGCGCTTCATAAGAGAAACGATCACGGTCTGCTATCCAGCATTCGTTAACCGCTTCATTCTCCAGCGGCACCACGCGCATGACACGATTATTCTTGACCTGTACCACCAAATTCGCACCCGTGGAATCATGCGGACTGATGGACTTGCGACGCGACAATTCCCAAGTACGTGCGCTATAGCGGAATGGCTTGCTGGTCAACGCCCCCACCGGACAAATGTCAATCATGTTGCCAGAAAGTTCTGAGTCCACCGTGTTGCCAACAAAAGTTTCAATTTGGGAATGTTCGCCACGCTGCGACATACCCAGCTCCATGACCCCGGCGATCTCCTGACCAAAACGGACACAACGCGTGCAATGAATGCAACGCGTCATTTCTTGCATGGAGATCAAAGGCCCCACATCCTTGACGGACACCACACGCTTTTCTTCCTGATAGCGGGAAGACGATCCACCATAGCCCACGGCAATATCCTGCAATTGACATTCGCCACCTTGGTCGCAAATCGGACAATCAAGCGGGTGATTGATCAACAAAAATTCCATCACCGATTGCTGCGCCTTGATTGCTTTGTCAGTCTTTGTTCGAACGATCATGCCCTGCGTTACGGTGGTTGCACAGGCCGGCATGGGCTTGGGCATTTTTTCAATATCAACCAAGCACATCCGACAATTGGCCGCAATGCTGAGCTTTTTGTGATAACAAAAATGGGGAATAAAGGTACCCGCTTTTTCGGCGGCATGCATCACTGTGCTGCCTTCAGCGATATCTACCTTTTTTCCGTCGAGTTCTATTTCAATCATATTGTGATTCGCTCAAACGTAAGCAGGAACCATGCAGGTCTTGTGAGCCACGTGGTATTCAAATTCAGGCATGAAATGTTTCAACATGGCACGCACCGGCATTGCAGCAGCATCACCCAAGGCGCAAATGGTGCGCCCCTGAATGTTTTCAGCCACCGAGTTCAACAACTCCAGATCAGCCATCTGACCATGGCCTGTTTCGATACGATCCACCACACGAGAAAGCCAACCCGTACCTTCACGGCAGGGTGTGCACTGGCCGCAGGATTCGTGCATGTAAAAATAACTCAAACGTTGCAAGCTCTTGACCATACAACGTGAATCATCCAGAACGATCACTGCACCAGAGCCCAACATCGAGCCCGCTTTGGCAATGGAGTCGTAGTCCATGGTGCAGTCCATCATGATGCTGGCTGGTAGAACAGGCGACGATGAACCACCCGGAATCACTGCCTTGAGCTGACGGCCTTTGCGCACGCCACCGGCAAGTTCAAGCAATTTGGCAAACGGCGTGCCCATGGGAACTTCATAGTTGCCTGGCAGCTCCACGTCGCCACTGACCGAATAAATCTTGGTGCCACCATTGTTGGGCTTGCCACATTCCACATAGGCTTGGCCACCGTTGCGAATGATCCAAGGAACCGCCGCAAAGGTTTCAGTGTTGTTGATGGTGGTCGGCTTGCCATAAAGGCCGAAACTGGCAGGAAACGGCGGCTTGAACCTTGGTTGGCCTTTTTTGCCTTCCAAAGATTCCAGCAGGCCTGTTTCTTCGCCACAAATATAAGCGCCGAAGCCGTGTGCCGCATGAAGTTGGAAGCCAAAACTGCTACCCAGAATGTTGTCACCCAGCAAGCCGGCTGCACGAGCCTCTTCCAAAGCCTCTTCAAAGCGTTGATAGGTCTGAAAAATTTCGCCGTGAATATAGTTGTAACCCACGCGAATACCCATCGCATAGGCTGCAATGATCATGCCTTCAATCACGATATGCGGATTGAACTGCATGATTTCACGGTCTTTGCATGTACCTGGCTCACCTTCGTCCGAATTACACACCAGGTACTTGTCACCAGGAAATTGCCGCGGCATGAAACTCCACTTCAAGCCGGTCGGGAAACCAGCGCCCCCGCGACCACGCAACGAAGATTCTTTTACGGTTGCAATCACCTGATCCTGCGTCAACCCCGTACCGCCATCCAAACCTAAAACTTTGCGCAAAGCCTGATAGCCACCACGAGCTTCATAGTCTTTCAAGCACCAATTGCTGCCATTCAAATCAGCAAAAATCTGGGGGCTGATGTGCCTGTTATGAAAGCAGGTTTCCACGCCACTGGCCTGAAATTTTGACAAAACCTGACTGGCGTTCATGACTTCACCTCGGTAGCACGCAAGCCATCAACCAGTTGGTCTAATTTATCGTCACTCATAAAACTGCACATCTTTGTGTCATTGACCAACAACACTGGGGAATCAGCGCATGCCCCCAAACATTCACACTGTTGCAGGGTGAACAAACCATCTGGTGTGGTTTGGTTGTTGTCTACACCCAGCTTGGCTTTTAAATAGTCCATGGCATGCGCGCCGTTACGCAGTTGACACGGCAAATTGGTACACACATTGAGTTTGTACTTGCCCACCGGCTTCTGGTTGTACATGTTGTAGAAACTGGTGACTTCATGCACAGCAATCGGTGCCATACCAAGATAGTCTGCGACCATTTGCTCGCTCTCAGGACTGACATAACCAAGCTCTTGCTGAACGATGGTCAGACAAGCCATGACAGCCGACTGTTTTTGATCTGCCGGGTACTTGGCAACTTCTTTGGCGAAGCGCGCTTTGGATTCTTCAGAAATCATCTGTCAACTTCCCCAAACACAATGTCCATGGTTCCAATGATTGCCACTGCATCAGCCAGCATGTGGCCACGCCCCATTTCATCGAGGGCAGCCAAGTGAACAAATGCTGGCGGCCTGATCTTGAGACGGTAAGGTTTATTGGCACCATCACTTATCAGATAGATTCCAAACTCACCCTTTGGGTGTTCGATGGCAGCATAAGCTTCGCCTTCTGGCACTGGAAAGCCCTCCGTGAAGAGTTTGAAATGATGAATCAACTCTTCCATGTTGGATTTCATGGATTCACGGTCTGGCGGTGCAATTTTGTGGTCATCGGTGATCACCGGGCCTGGGTTGACGCGCAACCAATCCACACATTGTTTAATGATGCGGTTGGATTGCGCCATTTCTTCCATGCGCACCAAATACCGGTCGTAAGTATCGCCCGTCTTACCCACCGGCACGTCAAAATCAAGCCGGTCGTACACCTCGTAGGGTTGCTTTTTACGCAAATCCCACTCTACCCCAGAGCCACGCAACATGGGCCCTGTAAACCCGAGATTTAATGCTCGCTCAGGCGACACCACACCAATACCTACTGTGCGTTGCTTCCAAATACGATTATCAGTCAACAAGGTGTGGTATTCGCTCAGGTAGGTCGGAAAACGCTTTGTGAAATCATCCAGAAAATCAAGCAAACTGCCCGCACGGTTACGATTGAGTTCTGCTGTGGATTTGGCGCTGCGGATTTTGTTAGGCTGATGACGCGGCATGCTGTCCGGCAAGTCACGATAAACCCCACCTGGACGGAAATAAGCCGCATGCAACCGCGCCCCACTCACTGCTTCATACGCATCAAGCAAGTCTTCACGTTCGCGAAACGCATACAACATGACCGTCATAGCACCACAGTCGATGGCATGCGCGCCCACCCACAGCAAGTGGTTCAGCATGCGGGTGATTTCCGCAAACATGACGCGAATGTATTGCGCACGCACCGGTACTTCCAAGCCCAGCATCTTCTCAATGGCCAAGCAATAGGCCTGCTCATTACACATCATGGACATGTAATCCAGACGATCCATGTAAGGCAAAGCTTGAATATAAGTCTTGCTTTCTGCAAGTTTTTCAGTGGCCCGATGCAACAATCCAATGTGCGGATCGGCGCGTTGTATCACCTCACCATCAAGCTCCAGCACAAGACGCAAAACGCCGTGCGCGGCAGGATGCTGCGGTCCAAAATTAAGGGTGTAGTTCTTGATATCAGCCATGTTTGTCACCGCTAGTTAGCTAGCCTGGCCTCCGTAATTTTCTTCACGGATGATGCGTGGCGTAATTTCCCGCTGCTCGATGGTGACCGGCTGGTAAACCACACGCTTTTGCTCTGCGTCATAACGCATTTCAACATTGCCGATGCCAGGAAAATCCTTGCGGAACGGATGGCCAATAAAGCCATAGTCCGTCAAGATGCGACGCAAATCGTTGTGCCCTTCAAACACGATGCCAAAAAGGTCAAAGGCTTCGCGCTCAAACCAGTTCGCACTACTCCAGAGATCGCACACAGAAGGCATCACAGGCATCAGATCATCGGCGGCATAAGACTTGAGTCGCACACGCTGATTCAAACTCACCGACAACAAATGAAGCACCACACAAAACCGTGCCCCTACCAGGGGTTGATTCTTATAAGTGGAATAATCCACGCCGCATAGATCCATCATCTGCTCAAAACGGCAATTGGCATCGTCACGAAGAATTTTGGCTGCTTGAAAATAGTTCGCCGCATCCACGACGATGGTGAGTTCACCCAAAGCCAGCACACTGGTCTTCACCAAGCCACCCAACGCAGCTTCTACATTAGCTTTAAGCGTGATCGGATTTACAGCATACGAAGTCATCAATCAACCCTTTACGTGCGTGCAATCGTTTGTGTACGACGAATTTTTCTTTGCAATTGCAAAATCCCGTAAATCAAAGCCTCGGCAGTGGGCGGACAACCCGGCACATAGACATCCACAGGAACAATGCGATCACACCCCCGCACCACCGAATAACTGTAATGGTAATAACCACCGCCGTTGGCGCACGACCCCATGCTGATCACCCAACGCGGCTCAGCCATCTGGTCATAAACTTTGCGAAAGGCCGGTGCCATTTTGTTGGTCAGCGTCCCAGCCACAATGATCAAATCAGATTGACGCGGACTAGGCCGAAAAACCTCTGCACCAAAGCGACTGATGTCATAGCGCGCCGCAGCTGCATGCATCATTTCAACCGCGCAGCAAGCCAAACCAAAGGTCATGGGCCACACTGAACCAGTCTTGGCCCAATTCACTACCGAGTCATAACTCGTGGTGACAAAGCCTTCTTTGAAAACGCCTTCAATCATCTTGTTACTCCCAATCCAGGGCGCCTTTGATCCACATGTACACAAAACCAATCGTCAGAATGGTCACAAATTCCAGGCCAACCAAAAACCCATACAAACCCAACTCCTTAAGCGTCACAGCCCAAGGAAACAGCAATGCAGTTTCCAGATCAAAGAGAATAAAAAGAATGGCGATCAGGTAGTAACGAACGTCGAACTTCATCCGCGCATCACCGAAGGCTTCGAAGCCACATTCGTACGGGGAATTTTTTGCCGCATCAGGGCGATTAGGACCCAGGATGTACCCAATGATCTGGGGCATGACCCCGACAGAAAGACCGATCAATATGAAAAGTAGAACAGGTAAATATTGATCAAGTTTCATGGTCGGATTTTGATTCAATGACTAGCTTGAAGCATTGATTTGCGTCAAACTAAATTAACTTGGTGCCGTCGGCGAGACTCGAACTCGCACAGCTTTCGCCACTACCACCTCAAGATAGCGTGTCTACCAATTTCACCACGACGGCTGTTCTTTTAACCGGCTTAAAACTTTCATTTATTGATCCATTTGGCATCAACCGGTCAGCTTAGAGTTTACCCTGAAATCTCCTCACAATCGCCAAGGAGAAGGCAATTTGCTGCGCGTTTATTTGGCTGGAATTTGTGCTGCACCAGATGCCGGCAAGACCGGCGCATTCACCGCTGGAACAGGTATTGTCAGGGTCGCATTTTCAAGCACACTGCCAGACGGTGCAGCCGTACGCGGCGTACCGAAATAAGCCAGCGCCAGCGTGGCCACAAAAAAGATGGTAGCCAGCACAGCCGTGGTGCGTGACAAGAAATTGGCGCTGCCGCTGGCGCCAAACAAACTGCCCGAACCACCGCTGCCAAAAGCCGCCCCCATGTCTGCACCCTTGCCGTGCTGCACCAGAATCAATCCGACCATGGCCACGGCCGAGATCATTTGCACCGCTAACAAAATTGTCAAAACTACATTCATGAATAACTCCTGATTAAATAGCTGATCACGCCCGTCATTAGGCGGCTGCAGCAATGATTGTTAAAAAGTCCTGGGCTTTGAGGGCAGCCCCGCCAATGAGCCCGCCATCAATGTCTGGCTGAGCCAACAAACTGGCTGCATTGCTTGCATTCATGCTGCCGCCATACAACAGCTTGATGCGGTCGGCACTGGGCGTAGCGGCTTTAAGTTGCGCACGCAAAACCGCATGCACCTGCTGGGCTTGTTCGGCTGTCGCAGACAAACCGGTACCAATGGCCCAGACCGGCTCATAAGCCACCACCACTTCACTGATGCAGTGACCATTGATGGCAATCACAGCTGCCAATTGGCGTTTGACCACTTCTTCGGTCTTGCCGGCTTCACGCTCGGCCAGTGTTTCACCCACACAGACGATTGGTGTGATGCCACATGCCAAGGCGCGTTGCGCTTTGGACGCTACCACTTCATCAGACTCCAAGTGGTATTGACGACGTTCCGAATGCCCCACGATGACATAGCGCAGCCCAAACTCCTTGAGCATGGCTGGTGCAATCTCGCCCGTGTAAGCACCACCCTCGTGGCTGGAAACATCTTGCGCACCCAGCGAAACGATGCTGTCAGCCAGCAAGGCCTGACACTGTGCCAAGTAGACAGCTGGCACGCACACCGCTACCTGGCATTCAGCCTGCCCAACACCGGCCAACACACTTTTCAGCAACGCTTCGTTGGCGGCCAGACTGCCGTTCATTTTCCAATTGCCTGCGATCAGCTTCTTTTTCATGCTTTTTCCCAAGTCAAAACAATTTTTCCTACATGCTGGTTGGATTCCATCAAGGCGTGCGCTTGGCTCGCCTCTGCAGCAGCGAACACACTGTGAATCACGGGCTTGATTTGCCCCGATGACAACAACGGCCACACCCGTTTTAAACAGGCCTGTGCAATGGCAGCCTTGAAAGCCACAGGACGCACACGCAAGGTAGAGCCCGTTATCGTCAGCCGACGACGCAGCACCAACCCGGCATCCAGTTCACATTTCACACCACCTTGCACCGCGATGATCACCAAGCGACCATCTTCGCGCAGGCACTGCACTTCCTTAGTTACATAGCTGCCCGCCACCATGTCCAGAATCACATCCACACCCAACTCATTCGTCAACCGTGCCACTTCCACCTGAAAATCATGGGTCTTGTAATTGATGGCCGCATCGGCGCCCAAAGCCAGACAAGCGGCGCATTTTTCATCGCTGCCTGCGGTTGCCAACACCCGCGCACCGATCGCCTTGGCCAGTTGAATGGCCGTGACCCCAATGCCGCTGCTGCCGCCTTGAATCAACACGGTTTCGCCAGCCACCAGGTGACCGCGATCCATCAGGTTGCTCCAAACGGTAAAAAAGGTCTCGGGCAAACTGGCGGCCTGCACATCGCTCAGGCCTGCAGGCACAGGCAGGCATTGCGCAACAGGTGCCACACACCACTGCGCATACCCGCCACCCGCCACCAAAGCACACACACGGTCGCCCAAACGCAAACCGGCCTGGGCCAGTTCGGCAGCGTCACCGCCCTCGATCACCCCGGCCACTTCCAGCCCCAAGATATCTGATGCACCGGTGGGTGCCGGATATAAACCCTTGCGTTGCAACACATCCGGGCGATTGACTCCACTGGCACGCACGCGAATGAGCACCTCACCCTTGCCCGCCACAGGCACAGGCCGCTGCGCCAGATGCAAGACATCCGGATTGCCAAATTGGGTGATGTCAACGAATTTCATGCATTTTTAGCCTCTAGCCCTTATAAATAAAGGGCTAGCAGCTATCAATTTAATTAAAATTTGCGGCTGATCACTCGCGGTTTTCTTGTGCTGGACGATCCAGCAAGGCCTTCATGGACAGCTTGACACGGCCTTTTTCATCCGTTTCCAACACCTTGACTTTGACGATCTGGCCTTCTTTGAGGTAGTCCGTTACCTTCTCGACGCGCTCATGCGCGATCTGGCTGATGTGCAGCAGACCATCTTTGCCGGGCAACAAATTGATCAATGCACCAAAGTCCAAAATCTTGACGACCGGGCCTTCGTAGACCTTGCCGATTTCAACTTCAGCGGTGATCTGCTCAATGCGGCGCTTGGCTTCTTCGGCCTTGGCCGGATCAGCCGATGCAATGGTGATGGTGCCGTCTTCGTCGATGTTGATTTGCGTGCCGGTTTCTTCGGTCAACGCACGAATCACTGCACCGCCCTTGCCGATCACGTCACGAATCTTTTCGGGGTTGATCTTCATGGTGAACAAGCGCGGCGCAAAGGTAGACACCTCAGTCTTGGCAGCGCCCATGGCTTCCACCATCTTGCCCAAAATGTGCATGCGCGCCTCTTTAGCCTGCGCCAACGCCACTTGCATGATTTCCTTGGTGATACCCTGGATTTTGATGTCCATTTGCAGCGCGGTGATGCCGTTGCTGGTACCGGCCACCTTGAAGTCCATGTCACCCAGGTGATCTTCGTCACCCAAAATATCAGTAAGCACCGCAAAGCGGTTGTCGTCCTTGATCAGGCCCATGGCGATACCGGCCACGTGCGCTTTCAGGGGCACGCCAGCGTCCATCAGGCTCAGGCAACCACCGCACACCGAAGCCATGGAAGACGAACCGTTCGATTCAGTAACCTCAGACACCACACGCATGGTGTAAGGGAAATCTTCTTTGGTGGGCAACACGGCAATCAGGGCACGCTTGGCCAGACGGCCGTGGCCGATTTCACGACGCTTGGGCGTGCCGACGCGGCCGGTTTCACCGGTAGCAAAGGGAGGCATGTTGTAGTGCAGCATGAAGCGGTCTTCATAGTCACCGCTCAAGGCATCAATGCGTTGTGCATCGCGCTCGGTGCCCAGGGTGGTCACCACCAGCGCCTGGGTTTCACCACGGGTGAACAAGGCCGAGCCGTGGGTACGGGGCAGCACGCTGTTGCGGATTTCAATGGGGCGCACGGTACGGGTGTCGCGGCCATCAATACGCGGCTCACCTGCCAGAATCTGACCGCGCACCAAGCGCGCTTCAATGTCAAACAGCAGGCCTTCCACCTTGACCGAATCAAAGGCAACGCCTTGTTCTTTCAGGCCAGCCATCACGTCGGCATAGGCGGCGCGGCAGGCTTGCGTGCGGGCTTGCTTGTTGCGGATTTGGTAGGCAGCGGTCAACTTGTCGTTGGCCAGCGCACCCACTTGCGCAATCAGGGCTTCGTCACGGGCTGGTGCTTTCCAGTCCCACGCCGGTTTGCCGGCATCGCGCACCAGTTCATGAATGGCGTTGATGGCAATCGCACCCTGGGTGTGGCCGAACACCACCGCACCCAACATGATTTCTTCAGACAATTGATCGGCTTCAGATTCCACCATCAGCACAGCGGCTTCGGTACCGGCCACCACCAGATCCATCTGGCTGGATTTGCGCTGGGTTTGACCTGGATTGAGCACGTATTCGCCGTTGACATAACCCACGCGCGCCGCACCGATTGGGCCACTGAAAGGCACACCGCTGACCGACAAGGCGGCACTGACGGCGATCATGGCGGCAATGTCGGCATCCACTTCAGGGTTCAGCGACAGGGTGTGCACCACCACATGCACTTCATTGAAAAAACCTTCAGGAAACAGCGGACGGATCGGGCGGTCGATCAAACGGCTGGTGAGGGTTTCAAACTCGCTGGGACGGCCTTCACGCTTGAAGAAGCTGCCCGGAATCTTGCCTGCAGCGTAAGATTTTTCGAGGTAATCGACGGTCAGCGGAAAGAAATCTTGCCCTGCTTTGCCTTCAGTCTTGGCGACCACGGTGGCCAGCACCACGGTGCCATCCATATCCAGCTTGACTGCACCACTGGATTGGCGGGCGATTTCGCCAGTTTCCATGGTGACCGTGTTTTGACCCCATTGGAAGGTCTTGCTAACTTTATTAAACATGCTCATTTGGTATCTCCTGTGAATTTGGGGGGTGCAGGCCACCCCACCCGAGCCCGGAAGCCGCCACACAGAACACGATGCCATTCCAGAGCCCCACCCCTTTAGGGTCAACAAGGCTTTGGAATGACACAGCTTCGCTCGTGTTTTTGCAGTCTCCGAAGTAAAAAACGCCTGAGCTAGTGACCTAACTCAGGCGTTCATCATTCTTTTAAAACCAATTACTTGCGCAAGCCCAGTTTAGCGATCAAGGCCAAATAACGGTTCGCATCTTTACCCTTGAGGTAGTCAAGCAGCTTGCGGCGGCGGCTCACCATACGCAGCAGACCACGACGACCATGGTGATCTTTGGCATGGGTTTTAAAGTGGGGCATCAATTCGTTGATGCGGGCGGTGAGCAGTGCCACCTGAACTTCGGGACTACCGGTGTCACCGGCTTGACGTGCGTTGTCTTTAACAACGGCGGCTTTGATGCTGGATGCGATCATGATTTTTCCTGTAAATAAAACTTGCGTCAGGCGCTGGAACTGCCCCTGACGTGCGAGCCTGCAAGATTTGCAGAGCTTTCTATTATAGCCAGAGCCCATTCAATGCAATGCCGCCTACTTCAGGGCCGCTGCATCTGGCAGCTGCTGGGCTGCTCGGCCTGTGTGGCTGACAAGGTTTTGATCACCCGAAACCCGTAGCCCGAGCCTTCCACATCAAACTTGACACCGGGCGTGCCTTGCCTGTCCATCACCCCCACCACCAACGGTTGTTGAAACTGGTGGTCTAGCGCACGCATGTGGCCGGTTTGTGAGCCAAATGTAACGCTAGCCCTCTCCAACGCTGCGCCAACAGCTATTGAATCTGTAGTACCAGTAGTTTCAATGGCTTGCGCCAGCGCCTGCACCATCAACTGCATGCGCATGTGCACATAGTCGTCAGCCGATTTTGGAAAGCGCTCTTTGAATGTTCTGTAAAAAGCTTCACTTTGGGCATTTTGCACATTCGGCAGCCAATCGGCCACCGCCACCACTTTACCTATACCCGCCTCACCTATGGCTGCAGGCGCACCCAGTGCGTTGCCATAAAACGTGTAAAACTTGCCGCCAAAACCGACATCTTTGGCGGCTTTGATCAACATCGTCAAGTCATTGCCAAAATTGCCGGTGATCACGGCCTGTGCGCCACTGGCTTTGATTTTTGTCGCATACGGCATGAAGTCTTTGACCCTACCAATCGGATGCAATTCTTCACCAACCAGTGCCACATCTGGGCGAAGTACGGCCAATTGACGCTTGGCCTCTCGCGCCACTGCATGACCAAAGCTGTAGTCCTGACCAATGATGTAGACACGCTTGAGTGCCGAATCAGTCTTCAGCACCGACATCAAGGCCACCATGCGCATGTCGGCATGTGCATCAAATCTGAAATGCCAATAACTGCATTTTTCGTTGGTTAGCGCTGGGTCAACCGCTGCGTAATTCAAGAACACGACACTTTTGGACGGTTCACGTTCATTGTGTTTGTTGATGGCATCCACCAGTGCGCTAGCTACCGCCGATGAATTACCCTGCATCACGAACCGTGCGCCGTCATCCACAGCTGATTTCAACACCGACAAAGCCTCTTCCGCCTGACCCTTGCTGTCATAACGCATCAATGCCAATGGATGCTTGTGTGAACCTGTCTCATCCGTCAGAGTGACTCCGCCCTGGGCATTGACCCGTTCTACAGCCCACAGCAGGTTTCTGAAAACCGCCTCGCCCGTATTGCCAAACGGTCCACTCAAACTTTCAATCATGGCGATTTTGATTGGGTATCCGGAGGATTCTGCCCAGACAGGGTGAACCAAACCAAATACATAAACAAGCCCTAAAACGGCTTGTAAGACTATTTTTTTCAACATGTTTTGATTGCATCCAAAATGCAGTCGCATCACTCAACAACCTGGATGATGTCGACTGGTTCGCTTAGAACGGTGCGCAGTGTACTGGCTCACACACAATCAATTTAATTTATAATTATTGATTATTTTTATTAAAATTGAGAAACTTCTCAAACCATCATGGCTCTTTTGGCTTACATGCGAACAAGATCAAAAGCATCCAGCGGCCAGCGCGGCTTGACATCAAAGGCATAAACCGCATTGGCCACTTGAATACCTGACTGCAAGCGCATGGCTGCGGCCATGGCGATCATGGCGCCGTTGTCGGTGCACAAATGCAACTCGGGGTAATGCACCCGCACCTGACGCTTGCCACATTCGGCATTGAGCTGGCGGCGCAATTCGCGGTTGGCCCCCACGCCCCCAGCCACCACCAGGCGTTTTAAGCCGGTCTGCTGCAAAGCGGTCAGCGACTTTTTGACCAGCACTTCCACAATCGCGGCCTGGGTCGATGCGGCCAAATCCGCCAACACCGCTTGCGGCAGGGCTTGCACCTCGCACCCCAACCCAGCTGCGCATTTTTTGGTTTGCACCATCACGGCGGTCTTGAGCCCGGCAAATGAAAAATCCAGATCACCACTGTGCAGCAAGGGTCGAGGTAACTTGAAAGCTGCGGGGTTGCCAGATTCAGCCAAGTGCCCCAAGGCCGCCCCGCCTGGGTAGGGCAAGCCCAGCATCTTGGCCGATTTGTCAAACGCTTCACCTGCCGCGTCGTCAATGGTTTCACCCAAAATTTGGTACTGCCCCACCCCATCGACCCGCATCAGCTGAGTGTGCCCGCCCGACACCAGCAGCGCCACAAATGGAAACTGTGGCGCATCGGCGCTTAAAAACGGCGACAACAAATGTCCTTCCAGGTGATGCACGCCCAGCACCGGTTTACCCAAGGCAGCAGCCAGCGCACAAGCCACCCCAGCGCCCACCAGCAAGGCGCCTGCCAAACCTGGCCCGCGGGTAAACGCCACCACATCCACAGCTTGCAAAGTTTCGCCTGCGTCGCGCAACACCTCTTGGGTCAGCGGCAAGACACGCCGGATATGGTCACGGCTGGCCAGCTCGGGCACCACACCGCCATAGGCCTGGTGCATCTCGATCTGGCTGTAAAGCGCATGCGACAACAGCGTTGGCAAGTTTTGACCGGCCACACGCACCAAGGCCACGCCGGTTTCATCACATGAGGACTCAATGCCCAGCACCACAAAGTTTTTTGCCATAGCGGCCTAGTTTAAATGGCCGCGACCTGAGGCAAACACACCCAAGCGGGCTGAACTGACAGCGCTGGCTGGTTTGGCAGCGGTATCAGGACAGCGTCACATCTTCGTAAACATCGTCCAGCGTGAGCGTGACGGCCAGGCCAGGGCAAGTGAGGTCTAGCGTGCCGCTGCCTTGCAGGTCGCTCACCAGCCATTGCCCAGACGCATCGCGCTGATGCCATTGCACCGAGCGCTGCTCTTGCGACACCAGCAGGTAGTGGTGCAAGCTGGGTAACTTGCGGTAGGCGTGCAATTTTTCGCGCCGGTCAATGGTCTCAGTAGACGGCGACAACACTTCAACCAACAAGCAGGGCTGCGACTTGAACAGGGATTGGTTGTCAGCCGGGTCGCAGCTGACCAACACATCGGGGTAGTAAAACGTGTCGCTGCTCTCAATGCGCAGTTTCATGTCGCTGATGAACACCCCACAGGCCTTGCCACGGCTGGCCGCGCGCAGGTGAAAGGCAATATTCAGGCTGATGCGGTTGTGTTTTTCCCCCGCACCCG
>Ga0210027_1000324_pt1 | contig 51526 bp, 46 predicted proteins | sample CryGeymeta201510_FD_183978 | JGI IMG/M metagenome (GOLD analysis project Ga0210027, IMG submission 183978) | Groundwater microbial communities from Crystal Geyser aquifers in Utah, USA - Crystal Geyser metaG 2015-10 (SPAdes) (version 2) | ecosystem: Environmental > Aquatic > Deep subsurface >...
TTTCTTATCACAACTTTATTAAATGATAAAATATTTTGGTTTATTTATCATAGCATTTTTCAGCGGTCGTATTTTGGCCAACGTGATTTTATAAGATTTGTGCGACTTCAACATCGGAGATTTTTCGGCCGAAGCCCTATTTTTATTAAATGTTTGTCGGTTTGTACTAGTTCAAATGTAAGCATAAATTTTATAAGGTGTTGTGGGTAGTTATTTTTTTTCGTTTATAAATTTTATTGCTCTTTCCAGAATCGAGTCTTTATTGTCCATATAATCAGTTAAGGTTTTTGTAACCTTAATGTCTGGTTGAATCCCTACGCCAACAAATTCTTTTCCATTTGGATAAGTATCTTTTTTCGTACAGACTCTTGCTTTTCCACCATTTGGTAAATTGAACGTTATGGGTTGTCCTGTACTTCCAAAAGTCGGTTCTCCAATTTTTGTGATATGTTCCTGATTGTCCGCATAGATTAAAAAATCTTCGGCAGCCGAAGCCGTATTGTGTCCAATTAACATTACTATTGGTATTACAATTCTGTTATTTTTTAGAAGTTTTAAATCGTTTGCACTAATAGTATCTGGACTATAAGGAAAATTGTGGAAATACTCATCTCTGTATGATAAATATGCTTGTTTTGACCAACTGTCGTTTATAGTATCTTTTTCATCTACCCATTCTCCCCAAGCTTTAAATGAAGGAATATGCAATCTACTTTGTGTTTTAGAACCGTATAAAATTGAATCCTTGGTTAAGTGTTTGAAAATTTCTAAACCGATATTGGTACTACCTCCACCATTATATCTTAAATCAACAATAAGTGCTTTAGCTTTTTTTAATTCGGGTATTTTTTCTCTAAATAATATAGATATTTGCCAATCGGAAAAAGAGTTTAAAGAAACATAAGCGATATCTTTATCAATCCATTTAAAGTCCAACAAATCTCTTTTCTCAGATGGTGGAAACACGTTCTTTTCTTCTGTTTTTTTATGAGTTAATTTTAAAGATTGAATTTTGTTATTCGGAAATTTCAATTCCAAATCAAAAGATGTTCCTACATAATCTTGAAGCATTCTTTTAATTCCCCAATCTTCACGAATGTAATCTGTTGAAGATGATATATATGGAAACACATTGTCTTCCAAATATTTTCTTGTTTCAATTCCGTTTACTTTAGTAATTTCAGTTCCTATTGGTATCTCATTTTTCTTGCTTTCATTTATGTTTGTTATTATCGCTTTACCTTCTATGTTCGACAAAAACAGTCTGTAATCACCAAAGTCTGTGTTTAAAATATTCTCCTGAATTTCTTTTGGAAAATAAACGTTTGTGTGTCCATCTTTTAAGAATGCACAAAATTTCTGTAATAATCGGTAATATTCATAATCGTTCTGTGTGTACTGTATTTCAGATATATTTTTTTTGTACAATTCATTCCATTCTATTCTGTCTATTTTGTTAAGATAGACGAAATTGTAGTTGACTTCTTGCCAAAATTTAGATAGCCCGTAGATTTTTTCCTCATTAGATAATTGATTAGGAATTTGTCCGTAAATCAGATTTGTGAAAATTATTATAAATAAAAAGATTGTTTTTTTCATTTTCAATTTTTGTTTTGGTCTAATTGCACACAACGAGTTTTTATAAGATTTGTGCGACTTCAACATCGGAGATTTTTCGGCCGAAGCCCTATTTTTATTAAATGTTTGTCGGTTTGTACTAGTTCAAATGTAAGGATAAATTTTATAAGGTGTTGGCAGTTGGCTTTTTAAGTCGGAATTTTCTATTTTAGTTAATTTTGTGACCTTTCTAAGACAATGCCGTTTTCTTTGTTATTGTAATAAATTATTAGTTGGTCGGTATTTATTTCAAATGATTCCGCTAATATTATTGAGTGAAACAATCTGCCCCATTCTGGCTCGTTAATAAATGTCCAAATAGTGTTTTCGATAACTAACTTATTATCGGAACTTATTCTGAAATCTCCGTAAAAGGTATTTGTAATATTTTTTCCAGAAAGATTTCCATTTAAGTTGTTCGAAAATGAAAAGTTAACTGTAATGTCTCCATTATTATAATCACTCCAAGTATTTTGCTCGGTTTTTGTAATAGAAGTCGAATCTTGATAATCCTCAAATGAGATTACAATCCAATTACCCTCTATTGTATTAACAATACTTTCCTCTTTTGAACAGGAATGTAAGAGAAATACAAATAGTATTAATCCAAATTTACTACACTTAAAAAATGTCTTCATTTTTATTTATTTTTAAAATTTATAATTAATCGAACAGTTGTAACTGGCAGGGCTGAAATCCGCTTGTGGCCAACGAGTTTTTATAAGATTTGTGCGACGTAAAAACCAAATATTTTTCCGCCATAGACCTATTTTTATTGAATGTTTGTCGGTTTGTACTAGCACAATTTAAGCATAAATTTTATGGGGTGTTGTAGCACGTTTTTTATCATTTCTGTTCTGTTATTCTTAGATATCTATTTTTCCCAAATGTTAAATAATAAAGATGAAATAAAAATCCAATAGCGATAAATGAAATGAAAATTTTTGAAACAATTGGAAGTGAATATTTAGATAAAAATGCAATTAATAGAAATACGGTAACCAATTGTAGAAGAATGTTTCCATACTTATATCCTGATATTTCTATTGTCTTAGATTCATTTTCGGCTATCTCAAAATCAATTACAGGGCTTTTGCACCAATCAATTTTTCCGTTAATTTTATGATTTCCAGAATCTATTTGAAACTCTTTAGTTTCTCCGTTAGCTATTGTCCCTAATTTTTTATCATTTAGATAAATTCCAAATTGCCTGGCTCCATTGTTCCATTCAGAATTTCTTTTAATTATCAGTTTTGTCATATTTACAATTTTTTCGAGAATGTGCCTAACTGGTTATATCCTTTCAAAGGTAACTGTTTTTAATTAATAATTCCCGGATAACCGTATGTTTTTGTTATTTTTATCCGTATCAGTCAAGCTTTTTAACGCCAGGTCTCCAACGGACTTTCAATTTTCATTAAATCTTTTTTTGCTAACGTGCGTGTATATCATTGTCGTTTCAGGTTTTGCATGGCCCAAAAATTCCTGAATATAACGCAAATCAATCCCATTTTCATTTTGTCGAGAATCAAAAACATCATTAATTTCAATTTGTTTTCGCTTTTATTTTATAGGTGTTCGATGATTTTCAATTTATTGTTTGTGCTACAGACGCAACCTAACCTTAATTTGTTAAAGGCTAGTCTAATAGTTCCTTCTTTCATTTATAAGTCAAGAAAAGGATTGTTTTATTAAAATAGTTCCGCATTTGAAATCAGCCTCTGTTTAAAAAGTAAAAACTTCCATTAAGTACGGTTGCAAAAGTTACCCATAATAAATAGGGTATATTAATATATGAAGCTATTGGCTTGATTTTGTAAAACAAAACTAGTGTAAATGCAATGCTAATCCATAATAAAATAATTTCAATCAATGCAAAGCCTATCATGTTGAAATAGAAAAAGATAAAACTCCAACCAAAATTAAAGACCAATTGAAGCATAAAGACTAAAATTGCCAAATTTCGCTCTTTGCTCATTTCCTGATTCCAAATCAAAAAAAATGAAATACCCATGATAATGTATAGCGTAGTCCAAACAGGTCCAAATATCCAGTTTGGGGGATTGAATGATGGTTTGTTTAAGGTTGCAAACCATTCAGGTATTGATTGAGCTGTAAATAGTCCTGCTAAAGCGCCAAGCGCTAAAGGTAATGCAATGGATATGATTAGTTTAATAATTTGTAATTTACTCATAGGTAACTATTTTTAATTTGACGCATTCTTGTTTTTAAAAGTATAAGTTAATCCAACCGAAGCATAGTTGAATAGTGCAAAATTGTAAACGTTGTCATTATCTGCACCTCCTTCGAGAATGCGGTATCCTGCGCGAATACCAAAATTATCAGAGCATTTATAGGTAGCAGCAATCAAAACATCTTCAGCTCTTCCCTGTGGGGCGGCAAGTGCATCACCATCTAGAAGAAGTCCAAACTTATCATCAACTTTCAACAAAAGCCTGAAATTAATAATTGGAATAAATCCAACATTAGTTTTTTCAGATGTTAGTCCAGGCGAAGAAAGTGCAATTTTTGCATCTCTGATTTTTGCAGTTAATCCTACCCCAAAAACAATATTCGATTTATTTACTATATCGTATCGGTAAGTCAACCTATACGAATTAAATTTATATGTACCAACAAGTTGAGTATTGGCATTAAATAAAACACCTTCAAATAAAATATCATTTGCGACACTGCCTTGCGATTTAGTTTCGAGAGGAGCATATAACAGGGAAAGTGTGTGACGTGTTTTTATAACGTAACTCGCTCTCAATCGATAAAATAGCTTTGTTTTAGCTTTTAAATCATCTTTAAAAGAAAAATAGGTGCCTAGATTGCCCGGAATGCGAACATTATTATAACCAGAAAAAACCGCACCGGTTTCAAAATCAAGAATTGTCTGTGCACTCACGGATGTTTTCAAGAAAAAAGTCAGGAGTATAATGGAAGTTGAACAAATTATTTTTTTCAATTTCTTAGTTATTTTTTTGGTTTTTATAGGTTGCATTTATTTTTTGTTAGTTTTTAATTCGTGTTTTAGTCTTACTAAAGATTGGAAAATCAATATTGTAAATGTAAAAAGATTTAATCAAAATCTAATTTATTTAACGGTCTTTTTATTTGGTTGAAACCTTTGGTGGTTAGGTGCGCTTAAACGGTTGTGGCCTTGATGCTTTTGTTAGCTAACAAACTTTGTAGAGATTTTAAAATTGGCTTCATTTTCGAGCAAATGGGTGGCAAAACTGGGTAAGAACTGGTATTCGGTTAGGCTTTTAGTTTCATTATTGAATAATTAAATAATTTTTTTTTGCTCGTCAAGTAGCAGGGTTTTTAGAATAAAAATTGCCACAATGCCTGTTATAAAACAAAATTAAATACTTTAAATACAAACTGTTATACTCAAAATTAAATTTTGAATGGCTTTCAATTTAATACTTGATACCAGCTCGAATTAATAATTATTTTTAAATAGTTTGCATTTTGTTGAAATTAATTTATGACAGAACAGATTTTATACTGTTATAATAATAGTACAATGTAATAAATGAATTAAGAAATGAAAAAAAAGAAAATAAACACGCGTCAATTGTTGCAAGGCAAATGGATTGACAAAGCCGGGAAGAAAGCTAAATTTCTTCAAAAAAAAATGAATTTAATAATTTTTAAAACCATTAATTATGATAAAAATATCAATTAATGAAAAGGTTAATCCTAGTGCACCTAGCGCGCCCCGTAAATTTTACGGCATCGTAAAGTCATCTGGAACAGTAGATATTAGGCAATTAGCTAAACAAGTTTCGAAAGAAACTTCATTAGGCACGCCCGATGTAGTAGCCGTAATTGAAGCGCTATTACAAGACATCCCTGACTATTTGCTAGATGGAAAAATAGTAAATTTGGGGGACTTTGGTTCTTTTAGATTAACAGCATCTGGCAAGGGTGCTGCAACGCTAGGGGAATATAGCACTTCAATGATTGAGAAAACTAACTTGAATTTTAGAGCAGGTAAAGTTTTCAAAGATTTTTTGAGTCGAGCTACCTACCAAAAGGAAGTCTAGTTCTTATTATTTATTTTTATAAGAATAACCCGCGACGAAGTTACGGGTTATTTTTTTACACTTATTGTTGAAAATGTTAGTTTTTAAGACAATTTTAAGGGTATTTTTCTTCAAAAAGCTCGCCTGCGTTTTAAAAAAGCTCGCCTGCGTTTTAAAAAAGCTCACTTGCTTATTCAAAAAGCTCGGTTACTTTTTTAAATTGTTAAAATTGAGTTTGTTTTATAAAACGGTTAATTTTATATTACGCACCATATTAAGCAGTTACTAATTTTCTAAATTTGCTTTTATTGTTTAATTTTTGCTGAAATGTCTTTTAATTTGTGTGTTAATTTTGGTGGCAGTTTGGCAAAACTTGGCTTGGATGCTGGCTTTCCGAAAACTAGGGGCAAGTAGGGCGGCTTGCAAATGTGCTTGAAAATAGGGTAGGGTTTTATATTAGATGACGAACTTTAATTTTCTTAAACTTCTTACCAAACCCCATTAAAACAGCATCATTATTTTTTATAATTAATTCTCCTTTTTGAAGTCCTGCAATGGCTTGTTTTATTTCAACCAAATCGTTTCCTGCTACCCCATACATATCTTTTAAAACACTATCATTAATGGATTGCTGCTTCATTATTAGTGGATATTGAGCATTGGCATAGAAATCAAAGTGTTTGCTTTTGTAAGCATCCATATTTTGAGTTGCTAAAATTATACTCATTCCTTTGTTACGACCTACTGCAATTAAATCACGAAGTGGTTTGTTGTCAAATCCTAGCATATAATGGGCTTCGTCGATGATTGTAAAGTGTCTTAATTCTACTTTTTCTTTGTCATTGGCTTGAACTGGAAGATTTTCATAGATTGAATTTAGTTTTGATACTATGAAATATACTATTGCTTTTCCGATTGGACCATCATTTGGAAATTTGTCCATTTTTACTATGAAACTGTTTCCAATTAAATCGATACGGTCTTCGTTAGTAAATAAATTTGAACGCTCTAATTGGTTAAGAACAGCTTTCACACTATCTGTTTTTTCTCTATCTTTTGGTGGCTGAAGTTCTATATAACTTTCAATAATTTGAGTAAAATTAATTGGTTTGCCTTTTGTCTCTTTGTAAGTATTTATAATAGCAGAGGAAAGTCTTTCTCCCATATTAGCACTAATCGTAGCTTTATCGATTGACAACAAAGCATTTGCCAATTCTGTTGAGTATAGATTGATTTCGTTTTGTGTTTTACCTACAAAATCTTTGAAAGGTGTAAATGGCAAAGGTTCTACCATTGGATCTAAAATAGCCGAACGGTTTACTTCAAAATGTTGCAACCAATCATTATTAGCCATATCTGAAAACTCTCCTTTGTAATCGAAAAAAAGAAAATTTACTGGATAATTACTTTCAACTGATAACGACCGCATTTCATTCATTAAAACAGCTAAAAGGTTTGATTTTCCAGAACCTGTAGAACCTGCAATAAGAATTTGAGTGTTGGTTACATTTTTGCTATTCATATCTAAATAAGCACTAATATCACCATCATAATTTCCAATATTTAAGTTTAATAATGGTATTTGTCCTGCTTTTATTGAAGCTGTTGTACTTACTTTTAGCCATTCGTGTAATGTATCGCCTTTCATCAGCATATCAAAGCCTCTGAAAATCTCCGCATTAACGACTTTACTTTTTGTAATGTTATCTTCCCAATTTATTTCTAAATCGTGGTATCGTAACTTTATCATTGAAGACAGCATTCCATTTAGATTGTGAACCGTAAATAGTGTTGGATGAATACTGTTAGACGACATTTGAATATTGAGTACCTCTTTGTTTCTTTTCTCATTATCGGACAATCCCGCAATTAAACAAATACGCATCAGTTTTGCATTACCCTTTGGCGTAACATTTTTATGATTATCGGTATAGTGTTTTAAATTGATGTGTTTTTCCAATCGCTCTCGCAAATCATTCATTTTTGAATTCAGTGCTTCCGCTTGTCTTAAACCTGTTTCTATTGCTGCCATAACTACTTAAAATTAATTAGGAAAATAGCCTTTAACTACTTCTGTTAATTGATTTTCCTTGTCTCTAACGAGTGTGAATTTTTTTGAAATGAAATTTTCGATTTTACTCAAATCAATAGACTTTCTTATTTCACTATCGGTACTCAATAAAATGGTTTGATGTGATAATTTAGGAAAGTAATTTTCGAGTAATGAGGCTCGACTACTTTCGTCTAAATATCCGAAAACGGTGTCAATCATTACTGGAGGATTGTAATCTCCGAAATAATGCAATGATTTTAAAAGTACCTGGATTATTATTTGTTTTGAAGCTGCATTTAATTCATCAAGATATATTTCATTTCCAGCTTTGTGATAAATTTTGAATGAAAGATTACTTAAATCCTCTGACAATACCACACGATCAATCTGATTTTCATATACTACCAAAGTTGTATTTAAATCGTTTTTCATTGCTTCTTCAATACGCGCTTTTTTGTTTTTTAACAACGCATTGGAAATATTTGAAAATAACGGACCTAATTTTTTAAGTACTTCCAATTTAGGATTTGGTACTTCTTCATCTGATAAATCAAATCTTTTAATTTTGGTATCTAAACGCTCTATTTCCAATTGGTAATTTTTGATAGCCTCTTTATATTCTTTTATTTTTAATTCGTTGGCATCATAGCTTTGGATTATTTCTTCACCACCACCCATATCATTTTTTCTTAAATCCAATAATTGAATTTTCAAATTAGGTAAAGAAGCTATTTCTTTTTCTAAACTACTTTTTTGCTGCTCCAATATGTTGTATTGATTGATGCTTGACCAACCTAACAATTGTTCAAAATGAGTTATATCTTTTTTATCAATAAAATCATATTCCGTATCATTTTTGTTTTGTCTTGATTTTTTAATAATGTAATCCGCTAATTTATTTTTTTGTTCAGCAGTTAATTCGGCAATTATTAAATGGTGTTCTTTTAAGAACTCTAACACTATATCCGAAACTTTATTAATGTGTTCCGGCTCAATAAAATCACTATTATTTTGTTGACTTTTCTCAGAAAGTATTAGCTCGATTTCATTTTGAACAATAGTAATCAGTTTTGGAATGAAAACCTGAATTTCAATATCATTAAGGAATTTATCTGATTGCTCAATAAATAGTATTTCTTTGTTTAATATATCGTCAATATTTCTTTCTACGATTTTAATTTGCTTTTTAATGTTTGCTTGTAGATTTTTTCCCTCTTTGGCATTATCATAAAAATCTTTTTGAGACAACGAATAACTCAGCGCCCTTTCATATTTCACTTTGGTAGCTTCAACTAAATCTTGGTATTTCTTTTTTTCTTCTAACAAGCTTTTATATTGTGTGCGTTCCTCTTCAATTTCAATACTTTGTGCAATGTATTCTTGCGTTAGTGTATTGGTTGCATTGCCTAACTGGATGTATTTATTGAAACCCATTACATTTTCAATATTCTCTTTGATTACACGATTAAGGTATTCGTCTTTTAACAAATTACCTGCTTCCATGGCATCAAAAAGGAAATACTTACTTAATTCTTGTGGTAGGTTGGCTTTGATTATTTTATTTACTTCGGCTTCTTTTTTTACTCTTTCGGCGTGTGGTGTAGCCGTACCGTAATTAAAAATGTCTCCATTAAGATTAAGCATTACGGCTTCAACTGGATTATTTTGCGCATTGAGTGTATATAATCGCTTGATTATGTATTTGTAATCATTGTGCAGCACTTTACCTGTAAAGTGAATTTCCAGTTCAATTTTGTTGCTGCTATTACCTGCGTTTTTTGCCCTTTCGCCAGCGTTTTGCAGTTTGTTAAAGTGCTGTTCATCTTTTACTTTTAGACCATACAATGCACTGTAAATGGCTTGAAATAAGGTGGTTTTTCCGCCTCCATTTTCTCCACCAATTAATATTATTGGCTGCTCTTCATTTACGGTTAAGTCCAAATCGAGTTCTCGATAGGTTTTGAAGTTTTTGGCAATTATTTTGGTAATGAGCATAGTACTTATATTTTGTTTAAAGCCTTTTCGATAATTTTTTCAATCTTTTTGCTGTCAATATCTTCGTTATTGATTTTAAGATTGTGGAACTCTTTTAAAATGTTTTCTTCCAACCATTCAAAACCTAATCCTTGTTCTTCGCAAAGATTTTTGATGATTTCCATATCGTCTTTACGGATGCCGTAGTGAATGAATGTTGCGTCTAGCCCTTTGTTTATCATAACTTTATTTTTTTAATCGTTTGATATCTTCTTCAATTTCCTTTAGACTTTGCTCTTTTTCAATGGCAGCTTGTTTTAGTTTGTATTTTTCAAACTCGGCTGACGATTTTTTTAAAGCGCTATCGTGACTTATTTTACCAGCGTGTGTTAGTAATTCTCTTCCATTGAGTTGCAAAATGCCGTCTAATCTTGCAATCCAATCTTTCATATACATAGGAGTTTGTTGTTGTGCCATAGTTTCGGCAAACGCCAAATATTGCTCTACCAATAGTCCAAGTAATTTCATTTCGTTTTCATCAAGATAATTTTTTGCGATACTTACTTCTTGCTTAGTTACCGATTTTGCTTCTTTTTTATCATAAGAAAGCATCCCCATTAATGGCAAAATGGCATCTACTCTTCGATATACTAACTCAGCTGCCGTGTTTTGAGAGATTGCCCAAAGCAATTTGTTTTGAACGACTTTAAAAAACGCAATTGTTTTTTCATCCTTTGGATCATAATCAATACTCGTAGTATAAATATCTTTTATTTTTTGATAAAAGAATTTTTCAGATAAGCGAATTTCACGAATGCGACTTTGCAACTCGTTAAAATAATTCATTGAATGACCGGACTTGAAACGCTCATCATTCAACGCAAATCCTTTAACAATATATTCTTTTAATCGTTGCGTAGCCCATATTCTAAACTGTGTTCCTTGTATTGACTTTACTCTATAGCCTACAGAAATGACAACATCAAGATTGTAATAATTAGGCGCTTTTTGCTGAAATTCGGAAATTCCGAATTTGTGTAAAGAGGTTGCTTCGTTAAGCTCTCCTTCTTCAAAAATATTTTTGATATGCTCATTGATGGTTGACTTTGCTTTACCAAAAAGTACCGCCATTTTATCTTGTGTTAACCAAACGGTTTCTTCTTCTAAGCGCACATCAATTTTGATGTTGCCTTCTTGGTTTTGATAAATAAGTATTTCGCCAGTGTTCATATTACAATATCCTTTTTATTATTTTATGTTTATTACTGCAGGATTAAAAAAACTCCAACCTGTTAAATCATTGGTATCATTAATTCTAAATAATGGAAATCTAAATCCTGGTACACCACCATTATCATCACGAATTAATACACCTCCAATAAGTTCTCTATTTGGATTTAAAATATTCTCTTTATCCATAAAATCCAAAAGAGCATTATGTTTTCTTGGCGCATCAATATCAGAACGTTTTGTTTTTGTATCAAATAATCCAATTTTATCAGTCTTAAATTTTATAACAAAATCAACATAAAATAATTTTAGCTCATTGTGAATGTTTATGTAGTCAACTGCAAAATGTTCGCGACCACTATCACCATTTTTGTACCACCATTCAATATTATTTTCATTTCTGATTAAGAAATTTTTAAACTCTTTTTCAGGACTAGAGGCTGTATTGCCTTCAAAAAAAGGATCTAAAGCGTGACTTTCAACATCCTGTCTATTATAATTTTCGTTATAGTATCTAATTTCTGGAACTTCCCAATTTGATGTCTCTACACGTCTATTGTCATTTCCTCTTGCTTTTTGCCACGTATCAAAACTCTCTAAAGCTGCTACGATATGCTGCACTAATAATTCTTTATTTTGAGGAAATAAAAATATTTTACGAGCATCGACTTCAAATATTCCTAAATAATATTCTGCAAAATGAATTAAAGTTTCTCGTAGCTTTTTCCAACTTTTAGAGCGGTTTAATCTTGTAATATTATCATAACAAAACTTATCAAACATCTCCCCAAATTGAGCAGTAGTTATAGCAAAGTGTTGTATTTGATTACTGTTTAAAGCGATTGAGTTTACTTCATAAGGATCTACTTCAATATCAGTTGGAATATGAATTTGATGTTCATCAATTTCAAACTCCCAACCATTTTGAATTAATGCTTGTTTATTTTGTTCTATTTGAGTTTTTACTAATTCTTGATTTTGAGGTGTAAACAAGTCAACATCTGGTAATTGTGTGATGCTATATCTTTGTTCCATTACTGAGAAAAATTTTTGCTCAAAAATGGAAGTTAATACACCAGAGGATGGTCTATCATTTACAATCGTAGCAGTTGGAATTATATCAAAAGTCCAATTATTTTGAGTTCTACGTTCAGCAACTTGTTTATCGAAAAAATTATTGTCTGATGGTACAAAATTTATTCTATTGGTTTCAATATTTGAATATACATAACCATAGTTTAATGCGTCATTTTTATAATGTTTTTGATGTGGCATTCTTAAAATTCTTCCCACTGTTTGAATACCGAATTCTGGACTATTTATATTTCTATAACTTACCAATATTGCAGCTCTTGGGCAATCCCAACCTTGTGCAATGGCTTGTTTGAAAATTAAAACATCTTGAAGTCCATTCATTTCTTCTAAACCATCTTTATTTCTTTCTCCAGATAACCAAACAGCTAATTTTCCATTATTTGTTGAAACATTATACTCTACATTTAATAAGCCCTCAAGAGCTTCTCTGATTGACTTATCTTCATCCGATAAAGAAGAATTTTCAGAAGGTAATTGAATTAGAATTAAAGGATTAATTATATTTTCGCCTAATTCATCATTATACAATTGTTCCAACTCTCTTTTCTTAGCAAAAGCAGTTCTCAATAAATGAATGTGTACATTCTCTCCGTTTTGTTGTGCTGCATCCAATCCAATATTTATGCGTACTCCCTTTTTTATCATTTGCTCCTCAATCACTTTTTTACGAGATATGGAAACCGTTCTTTGAGGTCTTTGCAATTTAGTTCCCGGTGTTGCTGTTACAAGTACTTCTACATTAGCTTGTATCAAATTTCTAACTGCTATAGCCTGAGCTCCTGTAAAAGCACTTAAATGTGCTTCGTCAATCACTAATATAATTTGAGTTCCTTCGGCTTTTGTGTTTTCTATTAATGTTTCTAAGTTAGTATTTGTTTCGTTTTCTCTACGCCAAAGGTTTTTTACTTTATCGACAGCACTCCAATTTACAAAGAGTAAATCTTTATTGTTTAAAACCGGGTTACCTGTTAAATCACTTAAATCTATACAATTCAACTTATTAGCATCAGCATACAATTTTTGTAATGATTGAAAACTTTGAATGTGTAACGTGTTTGGTGCAAACCATATAAACGCTACATTGTCAGTTAACCCAGGTTGCATTGGTAATTCTTCTACAATGCGTTCAATTGCAGATGCCATCATAACTGTTTTACCAGAACCTGTTGGCGCTTCTAATAAAATTTTTGTTTGTGGTTGTACTTCACTTAATGCTTCAAATGTAAATTCGAGTAAGCTCTTTACTGCTTTTTCTTGAAATTCCTTTAGTATATACATAAATTATTCTTCGTCTTGGTTATCAAATAATGTGTTTTCACTTTCCTCTAAAGCATCAATTTCAGTATCAATTATAGCAATTGGTTTCTTGTCTAATCTTAATATTCGAAAAGTAGCCCTATAAGCATTATAAATAGCTTCTGGAAGTGGAACAGCATCGATTTTATCTTGAACTTCGTAAAAATCTTCTAAAAGCGTTTCTTTCTCTGGGCTAAAAGCATATAGTTTAACTTTTTCTGTTGTTTCTAAACCTTTGATAAATTGAACTAAATCCTCACAAACTGTGTTTATTTGTCGACTATGATACACTACAACTAAATATTTCCCAATGCCATTTGTAAAAATACCGCAATGTAACCTATTGAAACCATCCTTTTCGGTAATGTCTTGATAGCAATCTTCTTTGATACAAATTAATTCCGTACTTGCTTGAGTAAGCAATCTTTTATTTTGTTCAGTCTTTGAACTTGGAATGAATTCACTTTTAAAATACCGTAGATTATTATTCTTCAATCCTTCGATTTTAACACCTTTAGTATTGGTAAAACCCTTAATTACTCTTTTATTTCTTTCATACGTAACTTCCTCACAAATATTATTCTCGTTGTTTGTTACTAATATACATTGACGATTGCCGCCATCTTCTTCATTGAGTGCCATTGTTGCGTGAAGCGTTGTTCCTGAACCTGCAAAAAAATCTAAAATAGTTGGATTATTAAAAGCTTTCAATTTTAATAGAAAAGCTATTAAAGAAACTGGCTTTGGATAATCAAAATAATCGTTAGTAACCAATTCTTCAATCTCTTTCTTTGCACTCTCATTTGTACCAATACTACTTTCTGAATTAAGAATATTAGATGGTGTTTTAGTTTTTAAATTAGAAATATCTCTTTGAAAACGAATTGAAAAGAAATTTGTTTTAATTATAAAAGTAGTCCCTAATACAACTTCCTTTTCTAACATTGATTGTTGCCATTTAAAATTACCTTTTAACTTAATTACATTCTTATTATAACCATTTTCTACTACTAACTCTTCGATTATTTGAACTTTTCTTTGGCCATTTTCTGTATAAAGACCATCAGGAATTTTAAAAATAATTGAATTTGCAGGAAATTCAAGAATAGCTTCATTGTTACCAGAATTCAATAATGGAACGTCACCACCATCAACTAAACCCTGTGAATAATTACTGTTATCTCGAATTCTCTCAAAGCATAAAACATATTCAGATTTTTTTCTTACTTTTTTTGATAATGCTGGAGGCGTACTTGTTTTTTCCCAAAGAAAATTTGCTATAAAATTATCTTCTTGAAATATTTCATCACAAAGCATTTTCAACTGTGCTTGTTCATTATCATCAATACTAATAAAAATAACGCCATTTTCAGAAAGTAATCGTTTTGCAATTCGTAAACGCTTATCCATAAACGAAAGCCATTTACTATGGCGATAGCTATCTTCTTTATCTACAAAACTGTCATTGTATTTAAAATCTTTGTTTCCTGTGTTATATGGTGGGTCAATATAAATAACATCAATTTTACCTTCGTGCGTAAAAGTTAACGCAGTAAGCGCGTGCAGGTTGTCGCCTTCAATTAATATATGATTAGGATTGTCCACGCCATTAATAATTGCTTTTTCTTTTACTTCCTTTAAAACTGGTAAATTATCTCGTAATTGTTCTTCAAAATCTTCGGGTTTGTCTTCCCAAACTAGGCCATATTTTTTCTTGGTGTTTACCAAATTAATTAAATAGGCGCGTTCATCTGGCGAGATACCGTCGAGTTGTTTAATTTTTGAGATTAGGTCTTGTTTGTTCATTCTCTATTTTAATTTTTTCAGGCTATTATTTTGCAACAGGCTTTTTATTTGTGTAATCGCAATCTTTTTCAATTGCATTAATCGTTCTTTTTGTTCCAAACCTTGCCGTATTAGCAAAGCATTGATACTTTTCAAATTACTCAGCACAATAATTTTTAATGGTATTTGTGAATACTTTGCATTTAAAAATATTTTGTGTGATTTGAAAAAAATTAAAACACAGAAGCGTTGGCTTTGTGTGTTGGTTTTCTTTTCTTGTCAATAGTTTGTTTTTCTGTCCTTTCACAATGGTTTACCTTTTATTTTATTGTTTTTAAACTTGCTCTTAGCATCCCAGTTTAAGCATTTGCGTGATTTTTGTTAGTTTTTAATTCGTGTTTTAGTCTTACTAAAGATTGGAAAATCAATATTGTAAATGTAAAAAGATTTAATCAAAATCTAATTTATTTAACGGTCTTTTTATTTGGTTGAAACCTTTGGTGGTTAGGTGCGCTTAAACGGTTGTGGCCTTGATGCTTTTGTTAGCTAACAAACTTTGTAGAGATTTTAAAATTGGCTTCATTTTCGAGCAAATGGGTGGCAAAACTGGGTAAGAACTGGTATTCGGTTAGGCTTTTAGTTTCATTATTGAATAATTAAATAATTTTTTTTTGCTCGTCAAGTAGCAGGGTTTTTAGAATAAAAATTGCCACAATGCCTGTTATAAAACAAAATTAAATACTTTAAATACAAACTGTTATACTCAAAATTAAATTTTGAATGGCTTTCAATTTAATACTTGATACCAGCTCGAATTAATAATTATTTTTAAATAGTTTGCATTTTGTTGAAATTAATTTATGACAGAACAGATTTTATACTGTTATAATAATAGTACAATGTAATAAATGAATTAAGAAATGAAAAAAAAGAAAATAAACACGCGTCAATTGTTGCAAGGCAAATGGATTGACAAAGCCGGGAAGAAAGCTAAATTTCTTCAAAAAAAAATGAATTTAATAATTTTTAAAACCATTAATTATGATAAAAATATCAATTAATGAAAAGGTTAATCCTAGTGCACCTAGCGCGCCCCGTAAATTTTACGGCATCGTAAAGTCATCTGGAACAGTAGATATTAGGCAATTAGCTAAACAAGTTTCGAAAGAAACTTCATTAGGCACGCCCGATGTAGTAGCCGTAATTGAAGCGCTATTACAAGACATCCCTGACTATTTGCTAGATGGAAAAATAGTAAATTTGGGGGACTTTGGTTCTTTTAGATTAACAGCATCTGGCAAGGGTGCTGCAACGCTAGGGGAATATAGCACTTCAATGATTGAGAAAACTAACTTGAATTTTAGAGCAGGTAAAGTTTTCAAAGATTTTTTGAGTCGAGCTACCTACCAAAAGGAAGTCTAGTTCTTATTATTTATTTTTATAAGAATAACCCGCGACGAAGTTACGGGTTATTTTTTTACACTTATTGTTGAAAATGTTAATTTTTAAGACAATTTTAAGGGTATTTTTCTTCAAAAAGCTCGGTTACTTTTTTAAAAAGCTCACTTGCTTATTCAAAAAGCTCACTTGCTTATTCAAAAAGCTCGGTTACTTTTTTAAATTGTTAAAATTGAGTTTGTTTTATAAAACGGTTAATTTTATATTACGCACCATATTAAGCAGTTACTAATTTACTAAATTTGCTTTTATTGTTTAATTTTTGCTAAATGTCTTTTAATTTGTGTGTTGGTAAAACATACTCTTTTGCAGGTTTTGGTCTTAACATTGATAGGTTTGTATTTCATATTGAAACTGTTTCGTTTCTGTTTTTGTCGTCATTAAATTTCTAAAAAATTTAAGACGCTAAAATACCAATTTAACTCCATTAAGCATTCTTTTTAGTTCAATTAAGCAATTTTTATATTCATTATCAGCTTTTTGTGCTTTATTCACCTATCTATTAATATTTTTATTATGACTGAAAATTGTTTTTTGCTTTTGCGTGTTGTGTCTTCTTAAAATTTGTTACACCTCAGGTCAGGGTTCAATTTCTACTTTTATTTTGGGCACTTCTACCAGTTGAAAAGTTGCTGAAGCAAATTTAATTTCACCATTAGTTGCCTCAATTGCTTTTAATATACGGGTAAATAATTCGTTTTTTGTTGACCTTCTCTGCTTAAAATCTACAACATATCGAAGTGTAAATTCTACCCAGTTGTCATTTGCAACCAACGAAACCATTGGTTCGGTTTGGGCATTTTCAAGCCGATATTTATTTTGTAATTCATTCCATTTTTCTTTTGAATGTTGGGTTAAAACTCCTGTAATGTCCTCACCAATTTCAAGTAAAATAGCTTTAGCTTTATCGTAATTACTACCGTATTGTATGGGTATTTTTATTTCATCCCAAAGAAAAGGGAAATCGCCCGAATAGTTAAAAACAGGTTCTTTAAAAACAAAGCTATTGGCAACAAGTACAATTCTGCCATTATATAAATCACCATCAACCCATTGTCCTGTTTCCATGATTGTAGTTCGCAAAACGCCAATATCCATCACATCGCCTTTAATGCCGCCTAATTGCACCCTGTCGCCTGTTTTATAAAATTCCCCAAACATAATAGCTAACCATCCTGCAAATGAAGCAATGACTTCTTGTAATGCAAACGCAATACCGGCTCCTGCCACGCCGAACGCTACGGTTAATCCACCAAGCTTATCACTATAGACGATCGTTATTAAAATAATGGTTAAAACGTAACCTATAAAACTTCCAATTTTTTTTGCTCTGTAACGGTTATCATTATCTTTTAATTTTGAAAAGAGATTCTTTTGAATAGCTTTCATCAAAAGCCAAATGATTGCGATGCCAATAAATACAGTTGATATTTTACCAACAGTTGGGTTAAATAGGATTTGTTTGATTTGATCTTCCATTATTTTTCTTCTTTTTGAATATTAACTTTAAATGAAGGGGCTTCATAATCTTTAGGCAAATAATCAGCTGGAATGGTAACCATATTGCCATCCCTTGCTGCCCTGTAATGTGGCGAAAGAATTTCAATACCTCTTTCGTTACAAACGTCTTGAATATTTTGATGAAGGTTTGAATATACTAAAGCCTGCTTACTTGCCTCATGTGTATATGCGTTAATCTGGTAGGAAACATAAAAATCTTCAAGGCTGGTTTGCAAAACAAATGGTTTGGGTTCGGCAAGAATCATGTCTGTTTTTAAGGCAGCATCAATTAAGGCTTGGTGCATTTTTTGCCAAGGAACATCATAACCTATTGTAACGGTTGAATAGATGATTAGCCCTTTCTCTTTTGCTTCGATGCTGTAATTGGTAGTGTTGCCGTTTAGAACTGATGAATTAGGTATAGTAATCACCTCATTTTTAATTGTCATTATCCTTGTTACAAGAAGGGTTTTCTCAAGCACATCGCCTGTAACATCACCTATCTTAATTCTATCGCCAATTTTAAATGGACGCATATAAGTAATAACCAAACCAGCAACCATATTAGCAATAGCTGTTGAAGACCCCAAAGAAAATAAAATACCAATAAATACAGAAACTCCCTTGAAAATATCGGAATCGGAACCGGGTAAATATGGAAAAATCAAAACAAACATAAACGCATACAGCAAAAATTTGACTATGCTAAATGTCGGCGTTGCCCAATCGGGGTAAAAGCCTGTAATTTTAAGTCTTTCTGCTTCTATTTCGCTAAATATGTATTTTACAAAACGAATTGCATATTTCATTACAAAGTAAATTATAAGAATACTAAACAAGTTAGGTAAGTACTCCCAAACAGCAATAAATATGCCTTTAAATGGTGACCAAATGAGTTGTAATAAAGCATCGGCCCAATGGCGTGAAAAAGGGAAAATACTAAAAATAATGGGCAAAGCAATATAAAGAAGAAGCACTACCGCAAACCATCGGAATATATTAACCAAAAAGAGAATAACCTTCATCATCTGCTCGGCAGTCAGAAAAGTGTAGTCTTTGTAAGATAAATTCTTTAACCGTTTGTCTTTTTGTGAATTTATGAAAAGCAAGAGTTTTGAATACCCTTTACCCATTAACCTAAAAATCAACCATACAGCAACAATAACAAGCAACACCAGACCTATCCGTGTTATAAGTTTTAGCCAGCTATTCTCTTCTTTTCCTTCAATTATAGCGTTTTTTATTTTCTCTTTAAATGAAACCGCTAGTTCATTCATACTTTTTCCATACCATATTGCATCGTTTTCCGATAGACTCATTACAATTACTTCACCATAAATAATGTCAAAAGTATTTTCCGATTTTAAAACAAGAATTGAATCGGAATTTAAAAAATCATCTTCATAAAGCCGCTTTATTTTATTGCTTATATTTATTGCTCTTTCACTTGGTGTGGAAGCACCAATTCTTGCGTATATTAAAAACAGCGTATCTTTCATTACTCCATACACGGGATAACCTTTGGCTGTATTTCGCAAAGAGTCAATACTGTTTTTTTTACTTTCAATTCTATTTTTCTCGTTTTCTCTAATTATATCTAACTGTTTTAACAAATCTTCTTTTTGAAGATTGTCAGTGGTTTTAAGCCTCAATAATTGACCTTCTAGTTCTGTTTTTTTAATAGAATCAAGAATACTTTGCTTTTCAACTTCTGCTAGTTTTTGCAAAACACCAACATTTATAGAGTCATTGCTCTTTGTCAAACTATCAGTCTGTCCATAAGATGGAATGGTGCTTGATAACAAAAGCATCAAAATTATTTTAATAAATGTTTTTTTCATAATTTTAAAATTTCAATAGTTTAATTTAAATCAAGTCAGTTATTTTAATAGTTTAATACCATGAACCCTAACGGTTAGCGGTATGGTTAGTTGCCAATTTCGAAGCACTTTTCTGTCAAGTTACAACTACTTTTGATAGGTGCTGAGCCACTCGAATACGCACTGCACCGAAATTAACTATACCGCGCATGTGCGCCTTGCAAACGTGCTTTGACACACCGAAGCTACTGAATTAATTGCAATAGTGCAAATAAAAACTGAAGTAAGTAAAGGAGAGAAGTGGTAATTTTCTATAGGGTGCAAGCCTCTATTGGGCATGGATAACACCTTTAACCATTATAGTAAGCCGCATGCTTGCAATCATGAGGTTAGGTCTGAAGAAAGCGAAACTACAAAAATCGGTAATGACTGCTCGCCCCAAATTTATTTTGGGAAACAGAAATTAGATAAGAGGCTATTAAGTTGGATGAGCAGGCACACCTTTGTGAAGTTCTAAATGCTCTAAGTGAACATTAAAATAGTAGATCTGGCAGAAATAGATTGAAAGAAGATGTTCTTTTTCTGGGGAGGTCTCTTTAACCACGAGGTGTTAGAGCAGAGAAGTTATCAGATGTCAAAGTACCTATAGCAACGAGCTCCGTCAAAACGTAAACCTCTCACAATTAGGGAAGGGCTGAACACAATCCTTTCTGAAATTAGAATAAGAGCAATAAAAAAAATTGTAGCCTATTTATAAAGTAGGGAATAGCATCTTAAATCGCTACCGTTTTTGAGCAAATGCTTAGCAAAACTAGTTAGCGGCTGGTATTCGGTTAGGCTTTATTTTCAATATTGAATAGTAAAATGTAATTTTTTGCTCTTCAAGCAGCAGGTGGGTTTTTAATATAAAATGGCTACGGTCCTTATTAGAATTGAAATTCTTTTAATGGTTTAAAAGGGGTGCTGATAGGCTCAAACTACTAACCTTAGCAAATTAATGATTAAAAAACAAAAAAGGCGGTAGCTCTAATAAATGAGCCACCGCCTTTAGGGTTTTAAAAAGACAGTGTTTATTGAGGATCAACAATTGTATTGGCATCAAGAATAACGGCAGTTTGTGCCAAAGCCCGTCCGTTAATTGAAGCGCCTGTTTGAAAGGTAATACCGGTCATTGATAAAATAATTCCCTCAAAATGAGCGCCTACACCAAGGTTTGCATGCCCGGCTACTTGCCAAAAAATATTTTTAGCTTGTGCCCCTCCAACTAATATTATATTGGTAGCGGCACTCATACTTAAATTTTGTGAAATTTGAAAAATCCACACATCATTTGCGCCTCCATTAAGGGTAACAGAAGTAGGTATGGTAACGGTGCTCGTCCATTTATACAAACCTGGGGTAAGTGTTTTGCCGCCTATATTGCCAGTTGCTAATTCAAGAAAATCTGGATTTTGACGACCTGCGGCATCATTATAAGCCGTAATCATATTTTCAACGGCAGTAGTTAAATTGCTAGAAGTAGGGCTAACCATATCGGCAGCAAATACGTGTCCGGTAATTTGTGCCGAAGTTGCAAAACCGGTGGCATCTGTTAAAGATAAACCGGTAATAAATGATTCGGCAGCAGGACTTAAACCTAAATTTCCAGTAATTGTTGAAGTCGGGGTGTTATTGATAGCAGTTTTAGCTAAAATAACATAATTACCCGAAGCGCGCAGATTTATAGCAGTTTGATTTGAAGCGTTAACAGTTGGATTATTATCTTTTGAACAGCTTGAAATTAAAACAAGCATGGCAAAGGCAAATGTTGAAAAAGGGTTTTTAAATTTCATATAAATATAGTTTTAAATTGTTAGGGCACAAAGGTAAGTTTAGCAGTTCTTGATTGGGTTACACAACTTTTTTAATTAATTGTATCATTCACACTAATTTGAAATAAGTGGTCAAAGATTTGAATTAATAAAAAAAATATCGAGGTTTTAGACCTCGATATTTTCAAATTAACACACTTTATAAAATTGAATAATTATTAAAGTATTAATAGTAAAAGTAAAACGATAATTATAGCTCCAGCCGATAAATAAAGTCCGTTGCCATTAGCGCGAACTTCGGTTTTGATAGCGCGAACTTCTTTGCGAAGTGCTTTTCGTTCGGCATGTTTAAGCGATGATTTATCCATAGCTTTAATTTCATCTAAACGATTGAGCATAACCCTAACTTCTGCAGGCATTTCTTTAGGAGTTGTGGTGGGTGTTGGATTTTTTTCAGAAGCCATAACTGTGTTTGAGAATGCACCAAATGATAACATAAGCATCATTAAGTAAAGTGTTGTTTTTTTCATTTTGTTTTTGTTTTAAATTATGATTTAATTATGATGTAAAATTACAATTGAATGGTTTGTGATGTGTTACACAGTTTTTATAAAAACTTGTATAATTCACACCTAAAAAAAAAGACAGGATTATTAAATTCCTGTCTTTTTGTGAATTTAAGATGTTTTTTAAACAAATTGGTGAGCTTAGTTTTTTGGGATGATTTCAATAGTAACCGTGCGGTTATAGGCGCGTTCTTCTGGGAATTTATTTCCAAATGGCGCTAAATCAACATCCTCACCATAGCCGTTTAATTCAAATTCAACGTTTTTGGTACCGGCTTTTAAAAGACTAATTTCGAGTATGTTTTTAACATCGTTGGCTCTATCAATTGATAACTTTAAATTGTATGTTTCTTCGCCAATAACATCGGTATGACCGTGAATAATCACTTTATCGCCACTTTTAATTTTTGGAGCAACTACTTCAGAAAGGTATTTTTCATAGATTTTAACAGCTTGAGCATCATCATATTCATAAATAACACTGAATTTTAGTGATTCTCTAATTTTTGATTTTTGCCAAAGAACCATGTGAACTAAAGTTTCTTCTCTAACAATTGAATCACTTTTTGTGGTTCCAATCATAGCTACATTATAATTACCTTGTGGTTTAGTTCCTAAAATGGCTTCTCCCGGAATTTTTACTTCTTCTTGGGTATAGGGTCCAAAATTTTGGATAAATCCATCCTCATCCGTTAACTCTAGTTTCCATGATTTAAAGGCTTTTTCTGATTTATCAGCACGAAAAGTAACATAACTTTCAACTGGGGCTTCGGGTTCGATTGTAATTTTTATTGGTTTTAAAGGTGCATTTGGATCACTTCTAAATTCCATTAGCAACTCTGGAGAATTACTTTCAATTACCACTCTTCGGCTACCTTCGCCAAGAATTCCTAATTCGTGAATTCGATCTAAATTTTCTGATGGAATTTTAGCGTCAGCTCTACCTTCAACAGCAATTCTAGCGGCATCAATTTTAAAAGTAGTTACCAAATAATCTTTAACGGTATTAGCCATTAATTTAGCATCTTGTTCACCTGCTACCGAAGAGCCAACCAAGGTAATTTTGGTTTTTTGACTGGCTTGCATTCTAATACCTAACACATTAAGTACATTGTAATAAACGGTCATTTCGCGTTTTGAACGTCCTGAAAAATCAACAGGTGTAAATAATTCTACTTGGTCTTCTTTAAAATCTTTTACTTGATTTTTTTGTAACAACACATATCGGGCAGGAATGCTAGTTTCATAATTGTCAAAATAGATGTAGTTGCGCAAGGGGAATGTTTCAATTACTCTTTTTACTTCGCTAAAGTTTTCGGGCGCATTAACGCTAAAAGCAACTTTGGGATAAATAATTGGTTCTATCTTTTCAACGGGTGTTTCATTTTTATGACCACGACCAAATTTTAAAACAATGCCAGCTCTAAGAGTGGTTAAATTCCAAGTTTCTATCTTACGAGGATTTTGTCCAAAATAAGGATGAAAGGCTACAAAAGGGGATAGCACAAATTGTGTTTTGTGATGATTTGAAGACAAAGGAATGTCAAAACCAGCACCAATTTGCATCGATAAAATTGTATTTTCAACAGCGCTAAAATTGCCTTTAATGTCGGCTGGAGCTACTTGATTTGGAAAATTAGGATTAATTCCTTGTTTATAAGTAAACGATTTATTGTTGATATAAGCCAAACGAGGACCACCATATAAGTAAAAAACAGATTTGAATGGTGTAAAACGCAAACTAGGTTCAAGGGTAATATAATTTAGTTTTGTACTTAAGTCGGCAGGACAATTACAAGGGTTTATTATTTGATTAAAATCACCTTTACGGCTGTCGTAGCCTGCTTGAAACATAAAACCAAATCGCGCATCTTCTTTTTGGTATTCAATAACCGGTGCAAGATATAAACCTGTTCCAAAACCGTTATGAAACGCTTTAGAAGAAGTGAAATCTGCATTTAACATTTGTGTTGAACCGCGGTAATAATTAAAATTATTTCCAACAGCAACTCCAAAATACCAAGAAGGTTTTGAATAGGTAACTTCTTGAGATTCTTTAGCAACTTGATTTTCTTGAGCGCTTAACATTGAAGTCATGCCTAGCATCAACAAAGTACTTATCATAAGACTTTTTAGTCCCATATTTAGAGAACACAATCTATGTGAACGCTTTTTAAAGTCAATTAATTTTTTCATTTTGTTTTTATTTATAGGTTTTTTATTGGATAAAGAATATCCCCCCGCAGGGGGATATTATTATTTTTTATTGGGGTTTAACAACGGTACTTGCATCTAATGTAACTGCAGTTTGCGCTAATAACCTGCCATTAACTTTAGCACCTGTGTTTAAGGAAATTAAAGTCTTAGATAAGATATTTCCTTCAAATTGAACGGTTGTTCCAAGCATTGCGCCTGAGCCAGCTACTACCCAAAAAATGTTTTTAGCATGTGCACCATTTTGCAAGGTGATAATAGCGCCATCGGCTATGGTAAGGTCGCCTGCAATTTGGAATACCCAAGAAGCACAATCATCTGCACCACCATCTAATGTAATGCCGTTTGTAACTGAAATTCCGTTACTCCATTTATAAACACCCGGAACCAAAGTTTGTCCGTTAAGATTACCAGCCATAAACTCAGTAACTGTTGAAGCTAAACCATTTGCGGTTGTAAATGCGGTGTGCATATTATCTACAGTTGTGGTTAAAAGTGTTGGTGTTGGTTCGGCATAATCAGCTGCAAACACACTACCAGTTACCAAACTAGAGGTAGAAGATGTGCCATTAGCAGGCAGAATTAATCCAAATCCGGTTATAAAAGATGCGGCTTGTGGGCTTATTCCCATATTGCCTGTAATTGAGGTTACACCAGTTGTTGAAATTCCAGATTCTGCTAAAATTGCATAGCCATTAGCTAAGCCTAAATCGACTGCTGGCGTACACGATACAACAGGGATTAAGGTGAAGTTTGCGGTTACATTTTTATCGGCATTCATAGTTATTGTTAAGGGATTAGAGGTTCCCGAAGCATCACCACTCCAACTACTAAATTCATAACCTGCATCTGGTGAAGCGGTAAGTATAACATCATCACCATTATTATAGGTTAATTGATTAGGATTTTTAGTTACACTACCATGAACTGCGGTAACGTTTAAGGTAAATCCACTTGCTATGGCTGTAAAATTAGCAACTAAATCTCTGTTTCCATCTAAGGTAAAAGTGTAGTTCATATTTGAAGACACAATGTTAGCACCTTCTTTCCAGTTAGTAAATGTAAAGCCACTTGCCGGAGTAGCTGAAACGGTAACCGAAGCCCCTGAATTAAATGTGCCAGCACCATTTGTTGTTCCACCATTAAGTGGGTTAGCAGTAAGGCCTACTATAAACTGTGGAATAACAGCTGTAAAATTAGCTTCCAAGTTTCTATCTCCATTTATAGTAAAAGTGTAGTCCATATTTGAAGACACAATGTTAGCGTCTTCTTTCCAGTTTGTAAATGTAAAGCCGATAGAAGGAAATGCTGAAACGGTAACCGAAGCCCCTGAATTATAAGCGCCAGCACCATTTGTTGTTCCACCATTAAATGGATTAACCGTAAGACCTACTGTAAACTGAGGAATTACCGCTGAAAAGTTAGCTATTAACGATCTGTTTCCATTCATTATAAAGGAGTAATTAGCTTCGGCTCCTGGAATAATAATGCCATTTTCGGACCAGCTAAAAAATGTATAACCGGAATTTGGTGTGGCAATTGCTGTAACAGTAGCGCCATTGACAAAAGTTCCTGCGCCACTGGTGTTACCACCCTCAATAGGATTTGAAAATAATAATAATTGTGGAATGGTTGTAAAAGTCCATACATAATCTTCTTGCATATAAAGTCCTTTTAAATTTTTAGCCATAGTGGTAACTGTACCAGTATAAACTGTGTTAGGGCTTAGATTTGCTGAAGGGGTGAAAGTAGCCGTTGTATCGACATAGCTTACAACCCCATTAATTAATGTAGCGCCTTGTTTAATAAAAAATGATGAAGAGGTAATGGTAGAAGGATTCATCTTATCATTAAATGTTGCTGAAATAATCTGGTTAAGCGGTACACCAGTAGCGAGATTTGTTGGTATTGTTGTTACTACAACCGGGCAAACGCCATTGATTTCAACGAAATCATCTTTTGCGCACCCCGAAATTAAGACAACAGATGCAAAAGCAAGAGCCGTTAGAAATTTTTTAGCGTTCATAATATTTAAATTTAAGTTCATAATTTTTTTTTGTGACTATTTTTTCACAAAACAAAGGTGGCATTATATCATCTGGAATGTATTACACAATTTATAAGAAGATTTGTATAATTCACACATTCAATTTTAGAAGCTTATAAATGTGTATTTTGTATTGATTTAAAGATTATTAATTTTAATAATCAAGATCTTAAAAGGGATAAAAAAAAATACCGAGTATTATAAGCTCGGTATTTTGAAAAATGCAAATTTTGGGGGATAATTATTAAAGCACTTTTTTTCCTTGAATAATTCTTAAAATAACGGCAATAACGGCTATTACCAATAAAATGTGAATAATTCCGCCGATATTATATCCCAAAAAGCCAATAGCCCATAGAATGATTAAAATTACGGCAATTGTATAAAGTAGATTTCCCATGATTTATGTTTTTAATTTAGTTTACGTTTTTTATTGTTAAATCGCTAAATGCTTTTCCAAGTTCATCCATATCGTGATTAAATTCTGTTTTAAATTTTCTCCAATCGTCTTTTTCATTTATTTGATAGGCATCCAATTTTAACTTCATCGCATTATTGCGTTCTTCAAGTAAGTCAATTTGTTTTTCATAAATGGCTTTTACATCGTCATTCTCATTTTTCATCTTGATTTTAAAATCTTTAATAAATAGTTTGTTTTTTTCAATTTTAGCAAGAATTTCATTTCGGTAATTTTCTACATCTAAAAGATAAGCTTGCTTAGCATTGTTGAGATCATCAGCAGCTTTTAAAAGGGCGTTTTTTGAATCTTCGGCATTTTTAGCAGTGTTATTACAACTTGTAAAAACAAAGGCTATTAAAATTGAAGAGGCAGCGAGAGTAAAAATTAATTTTTTCATCATTTTGGTATTGAAGATTAAGTCATGATTTTTATAAATCAGCAATAATTTGCTGTATCTCTTTTTTTGTTTTGCCTAGTTTTGCTTGAAGACGGCTAATCAGTTCCTCTTTTTTACCTTCAACAAACAATAAATCGTTATCGGTAAGTAAGGCAAATTTTATTTTTAGTTTGGCTTTAGTTTCACTCCAGTTACTTTTTAATTCTGTTAAATTTTTCATTTTATTTTGGTAATTAATTATAGGCAAAGCTAGTTTCATTATTTAGAGAGTCACTTACACAACTATATAAATAAGTTGCATTATTCACACATTATCAATTAAATAAATGAGGTCTGGCAATTGATTCAACCTTGTTAAAGTTTAAATTTTAAAACATTTAACTTCTAAGATTCATTAAGTTAAGAGATTATTAAACACTAAAAAACTACTGCTCCAAAAAGGCGCAGTAGTTTTATGGTTTTAATAGATTAGGTTCTAGTTGCTAAAGTTTGTTCTTGATATTTCAACACCATTTGGATTGGTTAAATTACCCTGATCTTCGGCGGTAATAAAAATTTCTTTAACATTAAAAGGGGTTAGCGTTTTTAAAGTAGCCGTTTTTGCATTAAGATTTGTTAATTGCCCAATATTTTTTATGGTGCCATTTTCGGTAACAATCCAAACACTATAATTATTTTTTGGTGGATTTAATCTTTCGGCACTCGCTAAGTTTTTAGCAACGACTTGAATAACATAATTCTTGTTCTTGTCTTGATTTACTTTAGCCGTGATTTCTGCCGCTGGAACTGTATTGGACAATGGAAATTTGGTAGTTGTAGCACAAGATGTTAGCACTGCAATAAGGCTCATAAATAATAAACTTTTTAATAATTTCATTTTTTCTAGATTTTAATTTTAGTCTTACTCTTTTTTGGATTTTCAGAAACTCCCCCTTTAAAATGTTTGGTCATTTAGCGGTATTTAATTGTTTGTTTTTGAATTTTAGTCTTATTGTTTTTTTCTATCTAAGGCAACAAGCACAATGCCAATGGCTAATAATATAATGCCCACAATTGGTGACCATTGTATGGGATGGTTTGTATTCATACTCATTTCCATTCCGCCCATTTCGAATACTTTTTTAGAAGTTATTAAATTAAAGCCGGTATAGAGCATCATAAGTAGTCCAATTACGATGACTGCAAGTCCTAAAGTTTTGGTTTTCATACGTTTTATTTTTTGATGATTACTATTAATCTTTTTGTTTAGAAAATATTTTGCAAATCATTTTTTTGAGATTGGTCTTGGCCTTTGTAGTTTTTTTGTTTGTAAATGCTCGATTTTTTAATAAGAAAATAACGATGTAAAGGTGCTGACTTATCGGTAGGTAGGTGTTATATAATTGTAGAAATAAGTTATATTATTCACACATTTATAAGCCAGGAGTTATATGGTAAAAGCAATCATAAACAAGTATTCCTTAGAATTTAGTTGATGTTGTTTAAAATGAAATGTTGTGTGTTAATTAAAAGTTAGATGGTTTTAAAGTAAGGGTGAACCTAAATTACATTCGTTCCATATACCAGCTCAATTGTTTTGCTATTTTTTTGTAGCTAAAAATGCGGGTGATAATTTTTTGTAATCTGATAAATGCAGTTTCGCTTTTTACTACATAATCAAAAGCGCCGTGGTGCATACAGCTAATGGCAATATCAATTTTATCTTGACAAGATAACATCACCACAGGAATCTTTGAATTAAAGGCCCTTATTTTGTCTAGGGTTTTAATGCCATTCATAGCGGTTTGATTAACACCATCAAGGTAATAATCTAAAATAATAACATCCGGTTTGTGTGACAAATTTTCAATACATTGCTCGCCAGTTGCATAAGTTTCAATCTCAAAATCGGCATGTTGTAAAAATTCTATTTCTAATAATTTTAAATAAACGGCGTCGTCATCAACTAGAAATAGTTTTATCTTTCCTACTGTTAAACTAGCATTTGTATCTTTAGTCATTTTGAGTATTTTTAATGATGTTAAATTCTACTTCTAATTCTTGGCAAGCTTGCATGCAAACATCTTCAAGTTGATTAATAAGTGTAGGTATGTTATCTGTTAGTTGTTGTGTGCTAGCATATTCCTGAACTTTTTTAGCAATATTTTCAAAATCTGAGCTTATACCCATAATTGAAAACGAAGGAATTATTTTATGGACTGCAGCATAGAGGGTTTTCCAATCTTTAGCTCTTGAGCTCTGTTTCATGGTGCTTATTAATGGAGGTGTTTGCTCCAAATAGAGTGAAATCATTTGCATCATTAAGGCAGGATTAGATTTTGTTCGTTGGTTTAAATAATCAAGATCGGTACATTTTAACTTTTCATTATTGTCATTTTTAGGAGGAAGCAATTCTGTTAAAGCAGCTGATTTTTTAAAAAATGAAATCATTTTGCTGTATAAAAGTCGGTCATCAACCGGTTTTGAAATATAATCATCCATGCCAACTGATTTACATTTTGCCAAATCAACGGTGGTAACATCGGCGGTTAATGCGATAATTGGAATGTTGATTTTCATTTGGTTGCGAATATAATCGGTAGCTTCAAAACCGTTCATTTCGGGCATTTGCAAATCCATTAAAATGAGGTCGTAGGTTTTTTCTTGTAATTTTTCTATCGCAATTTTTCCATTACCGGCAATATCATTTTCAAACCCAAAGTCATCTAACAAGGTTTTCATGAGCAATTGGTTTAGCGGAATATCTTCGGCAACTAAAATTCGTATATTTTTATTATTGCTATCTAATTCAATTAATTCAGTTTCTAATACTGCTTTTTCGGTTGTTTTTTTAAAACTTAAAATAAAACTAAATGTTGAGCCTACTCCGAATTCACTTTTTACAAAAACTTGACCACCTTGTGCCGCTACTAATTGTTTAACAATAGCAAGGCCTAATCCGGTACCACCGTATAATCTTGCAGTGCTACTTGATGCTTGTTGAAAGTTTTCGAAAACGGTTTTTATTTTAGATTGAGGAATGCCAATTCCGGTATCGGTTATTGCAAATTCAATTTGCTCATTTTCATCAGTTTCATTAATTAATTTAACACTCACTGTTATTTTTCCTTTTGAAGTAAACTTAATGGCATTACTTACCAAATTTAAAATTATTTGATGCAAACGCACCGGGTCACCAATTAATACTTCCGAAATTTTAGGGTCGTATTCTTTAATTAACTTTAAATTCTTTTCCCAAATTTTAGTTTCAAATACATGCAGCATTGCCGCAATTGATTGCGATAGTTTAAAGGGTATTTGTTCAAATTGCATTTTGCCGGCATCTACTTTTGCTAAATCGAGTATGTCGTTTATGAGTACAATTAAGGCGTCACCACTCATTTTTATAGCGGTTAAATATTCCTTTTGTTTTGCCGATAAATCTGTTTTCAACAACACTTTTGTAAAGCCAATAATGGCATTCATTGGGGTGCGAATTTCGTGGCTCATATTCGACAAAAATTGTTGTTTTGCTTTTACGGCATTTTCGGCAATTAGCGTAGCATTTTCGGCTTTTATTTTTGCTTCTTCTGCAATTCCGGTTGCTATTTCGGCAAATACAATTGCTTCCGATAATTCATTAGCAATTCGTTTTTGTTCGGTAACATCTCTGGCAACAATTACAACGCCTTCTACATTTCCTTCGTGGTTTTTATAAACGGAGCCGTTAAACAAAACATCGATGAGCTTACCATTTTTATGGCGAAGTGTCAAGGGAGAATTGTTTACAGACCCGTTTGCAAATACTTCCTGATAAACGCTGCGGGCTTTTTGTGGTTCTGTAAAATAATCCAAAAAGTCAGTATCGGTAAGTTCATCTCTTGAAAGTCCTGTTATTTTTGTGAGGGCCTCATTCATGTCGGTAATTTTGCCTTCAGAACTAATGGTAACCAAAGGGTCGAGGCTCGCTTCAATAAGGCTTAATGAATATTGAGAGTCTAATTTTATATCAATATTTGAAGCTTCAAGTGCTTTATTTGTAATGGCTTGTTTAGCAACAAAAATATTTTGTTTGGCAAGTTTTTCATTGGCATGCACCAATTCAGCCGAACGTTTATCTTTAATTTTTGTTTGAAAAAGAAGTTCTTGATTGGCTACCACCAACTCAGCTGCTCGTTTTTCTTTTTCCGTATTTTGGAATGAGAGTTCTTGATTGGCTACCACCAACTCAGCAGCTCGTTTTTCTTTTTCCGTATTTTGGAATGAGAGTTCTTGATTGGCTACCACCAACTCAGCAGCTCGTTTTTCTTTTTCCGTATTTTGGAATGAGAGTTCTTGATTGGCAATCACCAACTCAGCAGCTCGTTTTTCTTTTTCCGTATTTTGGAATGAGAGTTCTTGATTGGCAATCACCAATTCAGCTGCTCGTTTTTCTTTTACTTCATTTTGAAAGAATAGTTCTTTGTTGGCTTTTTTTAAATCTATAGCCCATTTTTGGAAGGTTACATCTCGTGCAGTTGCAAAAATGCCGATAACTTTACCTTCATCATTTTTATAAACAGAGGCATTGCAAGAAATATCAGTTAAATTTCCGTTTTTATGTTTTAAGGTAAGCGGGTAATCTATCACAAAACCTTTTTTAAAGACTTTTAGGTAAGCTTCTTTGGCTTTTATTGAATCAGTAAAATAATTGGAGAAGTCGGTATTTATCAACTTAACTCTTGTAACGCCGGTAGCTTTAATAGATGCTTGGTTAACGTCGGTTATCTTTCCTTCAAAGTTGACAACAACAAATGGATCCATACTTGCTTCTATTAAGCTTCGGTTGTATTGTGTATTATTTATTGCTTTTGTTGTCATTTATTTTTTATACCTATTTAAAAGCGGCTAATTTTAATTTTGTTAAAGGCGCTTTACTCCGTGTTAATTTAATTTCAAATTTCCTCAATTGAGCGTCGCGTTTTCACTTTCATTTGTTTAAAATGAGAAGGGGAAAGCCCAGTCACTTTTTTAAACTGGTTAGATAAATGCGCCACACTGCTATAATTCAACTTCCATGCAATTTCCGTAATATTTAATTCACCATAATTAATTAATTCTTTGATGCGCTCAACTTTATGAACAATGATAAACTGCTCAATGGTTGTGCCTTGAACTTCCGAAAATAGATTTGCCAAATATGTGTAATCGTGATCTAGCTTTTCACTGAGATAGTCCGAAAAATTGACCTTTATAATCTCATCGGAATAGTGAACCATTTCAATAATAACCGTTTTAATTTTTTCAATCAGCATCGCTCTTTTATCATCCATTAATTCAAGTCCGGAGATGAGTAACTCTCTTTTTATTTGTTGGCGCTGTTCTTCGGTAATAGTTTCCATCAGGTCAACTTCACCTAATTCAACTACCACAAAATGGAGTCCGAGCTTTTTTAAAGCTTCTTTAACCGCCATTTTACAGCGATTGCTCACCATATATTTGATGTATAATTTCAAATGAATTCTAATTTTTCACAAGTTACAACTAATAAACCACTAGATAGTTTTTTTAAATAAAATTAAATTTCAGGATTTTTAATCCTGAAATTTAAAGTGACAATTTAGCCAATAAAATTTAACCTTGCATATTAATTAATGCTTGTGGTCATTATCTTTTTGATGACCTTTATTTTTGTAGTGGTCATCATCATCATGACCTTTTGATTTATGGTGTTCAGGACGTTTGCCTATGGTTTTTTGTTCGCCCACACGATAACCTTTATAATATTTTTTTTGATGTTCTTTAAAATAAATATAGGGTGTGTTGCCACGATAATCATTCATCACAACTTTATAGCCATTGTATAAATCATAATTTCTGTAAGCTCTAGGCAGATAAGCACTGCGAACCCAACGATATCCATTGAAATAGATAAACCGTTTAGAGGATAGATCGTAATAGGCTTCAACATCTGGTAAATAATAATATCTAACCTGGGGCTGTTCAACGGGACCCCAAAGTGGTGGGGTTCCAAAGTGTATGTCTACTGAAATTTGTGCTTGCATTTGGCTTGCAAAAAACAAACCAATTCCAAAAAGGATAATTTTAAATGTTTTCATTTTATTTATGTTTTAATTGCTACTTGCAAAGTTGATGCCTTAATTAAAATAAGGAGTTACATAACTCTTTTAAAATGTTACATAATTCACACGTTCAATGCCTTTTATTGCTGATTAGCAAGCCTTTTTAAGATAATTTAAAACATTAATCATTGAAGTTTGAAACTGATATAGTGTGAATGATGTAACTCTAATGCAAAATTATGTAACATTAATTTTTGACAATGAGTGCACCTTTGCATTAAATAATTAATTTAAGAACTTTAAAACAAATCATTATGAAAACAGGTAAAGTAATTTTAGTAACCTTAGCAAGTATTGCTATTGGCGCAACAATGGGTGTTTTATTAGCTCCAGATAAAGGAGCTTCAACACGAAAGAAAATAACTAAAAAAGGCAAGGATTATGAAAAAGGATTTGAAAAAAAATTCAATAAATTTATTGATGGTGTTTCGAAGAAATATAAATCAATTAAAGAGGAGGTAACCGAAAATGCTGAAAATGGCATGCACAAAGTTGAAGAGGTTATAAGTAAGGTAAGCCCAAAAGAAAAATAAACCAAACTGTTGCCCTAAAGCGCATCTGACTTAAAAAAAATACGATGGAATCAACTTCAAATATGTTTGAATCATTGTTTGAAAAAGCCGAAACCTTTGGAAAAACAACTTATGAGATATCTAAACTAAAAGCCCTAGAAACAACAACTGTTGTGGCTTCTAGTTTAGTTGCGCGCTTAAGTGTTGTTTTAATGTTGTCAATATTTACCTTGGTTTTTAATATTGGTGTGGCGCTCTACTTAGGTGACTTGCTAGGCAAATCTTATTACGGGTTTTTTATTGTCGCCGCATTTTATTTGATAGCCGGTATTGTTTTGCATTATTTTCTCCATAAATGGATTAAAAAACCATTAGCCGATTTGATTATTTCACAAGCACTTCAATAACAAGACCCATGCAAAAAATCACTTCACAAAGCGCTCTAAAACTAGCCATTTTGCAATTAGAACAAAGGCAAGAGGAAGAAGGGAGAATTCTAAAAGAACAATTTAAGCTTACTTATAACAGCCTAAAACCGGCAAATATTTTATTGGGCGCTATAAAAGACCTCAGTTCATCGACCCTATTAAAAGATAATATCTTAAATTCTAGCGTCAGTCTCGGTGCTGGATATGCTTCTAAAATGCTTTTTCAAGGGATTGTTAGTAGTCCTATAAAAAAGATACTAGGCTCTGCATTAATGTTTGGAGTGACAAAGTTAGTCTCAAACAACCCCGATTTTATTAAAACTTTAGAAATGGGTTTTTTAAAAATATTTGGCACTAAATCGAAATTTAAATCTTAAACAGCTTGAAACGACTTAGTCTATGAAAAAATTAACAAATGCTGAGGTTTTAAACGATTTAAAATTTCCGTTTTACGCCAAAATAAGCCTCATTTTAATTGGATTATATGTGCTTTTTAGCATCCTTTACATTACACAAGATTTTGTTGTGCCTATCATTTTTTCTGCAATGATTGCTATTTTATTGCATCCAATTGTCAATTTTTTTGTCCGATTAAAAATAAATAGAGTGATTTCAATTATTTTAACTTTATTACTCACTTTTATAGCATCGGGGGCTTTGGCCGTTTTTATGTTTAAACAACTAAGCCAATTGAGTGATTCTTGGCCTTTATTAGTTGACAAGTTTACTGATGTGCTTGACGAATTTACTAGATGGGTTTCGCGTTATTTCGATTTAAGCCCCTGGAAAGTTAACAAATGGATGCTTAACACAAAATCGGAACTCCTAAATATTAGCACAGCCGATGTTAGCCAAACTCTTTTTGCTTTAGGAAACGGACTCATGTTATTTTTATTAATTCCTGTCTACGTTTTTATGATATTATTTTATAAAGCGCGGTTAATTGAATTTATTCACATAGTTTTTGGTAAAAGTGATCAACAAAATATTAGCCGTATTATTTCGGCAACAAAAAGTGTAATTCAGCGCTACCTCTCTGGTTTGGTTATTGAAAGTATTATTATCGCTATTTTAAATACTTCAGCCCTTTTTGCGCTCGGCATTGAATATGCCATTCTTCTTGGTGTTATTGGTGCTTTATTAAATGTCATTCCTTATGTTGGCGGTCTAATTGCCGTTGCATTACCAATGATGGTTGCTTTAGCTACCAAATCTACAGGGATGTATGCTTTTTATGTATTGATACTTTATTATATTATTCAACTTATTGATAATAATATTATTGTGCCTTTAATTGTGTCTTCAAAAGTTAAAATTAATGCCTTGTTTTCTATTATTGTGTTATTTGCAGGAAATGCCTTGTGGGGAATTTTGGGTATGTTTTTATCTATTCCTTTGCTGGCAGTAGCTAAGGTAATTATGGAAAATATAACACCCTTAAAGCCGTGGGGCTTTTTATTGGGAGATGTATCTACAACAAAAACCTCAGCAATTAATCCAATTATTAAAAAAATAAAAAATAAAATAGGCTAATACAATTTTTAAAAATACCTTTCCAATTAGTTGTTAATAGATTAAATACACCTTAATAAGCATAATTTAAGTATTATCAATGCCTTACCCGCACAAAGCAAGCCACAAATAAAAAAAGTGCTTAAATTAACAAACAAAAATTAACTTTGTGAAAAAAGCAGGTAATGAAAAAAATAACTTTAATAGTTTTGGCATTAGCAACCTCATTCTGTTTTGGTTTTGCGTTCAAATCAATTATTTCAAACAACATTAACAACAACAAAATGAAAAGAGTAACAAGCATTGGCGGCATCTTTTTTAAATGCAAAGACCCCATCAAAATGAATGAATGGTATAAAACCCATTTGGGTTTTAACACTAACCAATACGGTACCGTGTTTGAATGGCGACAAGCCCCCGACGCTACCAAAAAAGGCTTCTCGCAGTGGAGCCCCTTTTCAGAAAAGACAAAATATTTTGAACCTTCAACAAAGGAATTTATGATTAATTATCGCGTTGAAAATTTAGAAGCACTTGTTGAAGCACTTAAAAAAGAAGGGGTTACAATTACCGATTCCATTGAAACTTATGATTATGGAAAGTTTGTCCATATTATGGATATTGAAGGAAACAAGATAGAATTGTGGGAACCAAATGATATTGAATTTGAAAAATTAGGCATGCAAATTGGTGCTGAAACCACAAAATAACAATTGCATGTGTAAAATAGTTTTACCTTTTAAAGGGCAATTTGTGGTTGCTTGATTGAAACTTAACTAAGTAATTAAAACACAAATTTAAGTTATTAAAACGAAGCTAAAAGGTGATTAAATAGCTGCTTTTTAAGGTATAACTTTATAATGCAAGCGCCATTAAAAGGTCTGTTTGAATGTCTGACCCTAGTTTAAAAAGATGGCTGTCGAATGTTATAAAACCATTTTTTTGATAAAAATTAATGGCTCGCTCATTTTTTTCCCAAACGCCTAGCCAAACCTTATTTTTGTTGAGCTTTTTAGCCAAATCAATAGCAAAATCAAAAAGCAATTTACCAACGTGTTTTCCTAAATGATTTTTAACCACATAGATACGTTCAATTTCAAAGGCATTTTTATCAATAGGTTCTGTTTGAGCAACGCCAATATTTATTTTTAAATAGCCGATAACTTCTTGGTTTTGAAGTGCAAAATAAAATTGAGAAGCCTTTTCTTTTAGTTCCCGTTCTAATTGAGCTACATTCATAGCTTTATCGAGATATTGGTTCATATCTAAAGCTGAATTAACAGCCCCAAAAGTTTCTAAAAATGTTTGGATGCTAATTTTTTGTAATTCCAAAACAGCTTCGGGTTTTACTAATTTGATTTCAATCATTAAGTTTTTAATTTTTGATTATTTAAGTAAAGATATGCGCAATTTATATAATTAAATCTACTAAATACCAAAAATTGACAATTGTCATATATAGTTCAAAAAAACATTTGTAATTTTGAGAATCTTTAAATTAAAAGATACTATTTGTACTTAAAATTATTAATATGGCAAAAGTTCAAGGAGCAATTAAAGTGAACAATGAGGTTTGTAAAGGTTGTCAGGTGTGTATGCCTGTTTGTTTAGAAAACGTTATTGAAATGTCAAAAGCAGTCAATCGCAAAGGGTATCATTTTGCCTATATGGCTAAACCCGAAGCATGTACAGGTTGTACCAATTGTGCCATTGTTTGTCCCGATCGCGCAATTTCGGTTTATAGAGTAAAAGTCTCAGATTAAATTAAATTGTAAATAATGGCAGAATTAAAATTAATGAAAGGAAATGAAGCCTTAGCCGAAGCCACCATTAGGGCAGGAGCTGATGCATATTTTGGATATCCCATTACGCCTCAAACCGAGGTTATAGAATATTTAATGGAGCAACAACCCGAAAAGCGAACGGGAATGATTGTGCTACAAGCTGAAAGTGAACTAGCGGCTATCAACATGGTTTATGGCGCTGCAAGCACCGGCAAAAAGGTGATGACCTCGTCATCAAGCCCTGGAATTTCTTTAAAACAAGAGGGCATTTCATATATGGCAGGAGCTGAATTGCCTGGTGTAATTGTTAATGTGGTTCGTGGTGGACCGGGTTTGGGAACCATTCAACCTTCGCAAGCCGATTATTTTCAATCGGTTAAAGGGGGTGGTCATGGTGATTATAAACTTTATGTTTTAGCGCCTGCTTCGGTTCAAGAAATGTACGATTTTGTGGAAGATGCTTTTGACATAGCTTTTAAATACCGCGCACCGGTTTTGATTCTCTCTGATGGAATTATCGGTCAAATGATGGAAAAAGTGTATTTAAAAGACCAAAAACCAAGAATGACCAACGATGAAATTATCGAAAAATATGGCAATTGGGCAACAACTGGTAAAAAAGGTAGAGAACGCAACATCATTACCTCGCTCGATTTGCAATCTGAAAAAATGGAAAAACGCGTACATCGCTTGATGAAAAAATATAAACAAATGGAAGCAGAAGACCTGCGTTTTGAAAAAATAGCATGCGATGATGCCGATTATTTAATTGTTGCCTATGGCTCAAGCGCTCGCATTTCACAAAAAGCAGTTGAATTAGCGCGAAAAAAAGGCATCAAAGTGGGTTTATTGCGCCCCATTACCCTTTTTCCTTTTCCTAAAAAAGCACTTTTTGACTTAGCTAATCAGGTAAAAGGTATTTTAAGTGTTGAATTAAATGCCGGACAAATGGTTGAAGATGTGCGCTTATCGGTAGAACATAAAGTACCAGTAGAACATTTTGGAAGAACAGGCGGTATTATTCATACACCAGAAGAAATTTTAGAAGCTTTAGAACAAAAAATAATCAATAATGGAAGTATTAGACATCATAAAACCAGAGAATCAAGTATTTTGTAAAACAAAACTCATGACAGATTGTGCGCTGTCATACTGCCCTGGTTGTGGTCACGGAACGGCTCATAATTTAACCATGGAAGTGATTGACGAAATGGGAATTGTTGAAGATACCATTGGCGTTGCTCCTGTGGGATGCTCAGTTTTAGCCTACGATTTTATGAATATTGATATGACACAAGCCGCTCACGGACGTGCGCCCGCATTGGCAACTGCCATTTCTAGATTGTGGCCCGATAAATACGTTTTTACCTATCAAGGCGATGGCGATTTGGCTGCTATTGGAACGGCCGAAACCATTCACGCTTGCAATAGAGGCGAAAATATTGTGATTATTTTTATTAATAATGGCATTTATGGAATGACAGGTGGACAAATGGCTCCCACCACTTTAGAAGGTATGAAATCATCAACTTCCCCTTATGGAAGAGATATTAAAACGATGGGTGCTCCCTTAAAAATTACCGAATTGGTGGCGCAATTACCCGGAACTTATTATGTAACGCGTCAATCGGTTCATACACATAAAAATGTTCGCAAAGCTAAAAAAGCCATCCGAATGGCTTTTGAAAATATCAAATTAAAAAAAGGACTGTCGTTTGTTGAAATTGTTTCTAACTGCAATTCGGGTTGGAAAATGACGCCAAATGACGCTAATAACTGGATGGAAGAAAATATGTTTCCTTATTTCCCTTTAGGGGATATAAAAGTTGATGGTAAATTAAAATAAGTAACAATGACAGAAGAAATTATTATCGCCGGTTTTGGTGGACAAGGGGTTTTATCAATGGGAAAAATACTCGCTTATTCGGGCATCATGCAAGATGAAGAGGTGAGTTGGATGCCTTCTTATGGACCTGAAATGCGCGGAGGTACTGCAAACGTGATGGTTATTTTAAGCAGTGAACGCATTAGCTCACCTTATTTAAAAGTATTTGATACCGCCATCATTTTAAACCAACAATCATTAGATAAATTTCAAGATAGCGTAAAACCCGGCGGCGTTTTATTATATGACCCCAATGGCATTACCATTCATCCCACAAGAACCGACATTGAAATTTTTCAAATTGAAGGCAATAAATTAGCCGTTGACATGGGAAATGCTAAAATTTCTAATATGATTGTTTTGGGAGCATTTTTAAAAATTAAACCAATCGTTAAGCTTGATAACGTGATTGCGGGATTAAAAAAATCCTTGCCCGATCGCTACCATCATTTAATCCCGCTAAATAGAGAAGCCATTACAAAAGGGATGAATAATTTAAAACCATTTTTGGTTGCTGAAATGATTTTGAAGTAGTTATAAAATTGAAAGACCTTAGTTTTTGGAATTTTTAAAAGCTTGCTTTTTTAGTTCTTGCTCAGCATTTGAAAGGTAGTATTTAGAGGCAATACGTTTTCAGTTTTTAATAGCCCCTTTTACCTCATCAATAATTTTAAGTGCATTTTTTTTGTTTAAACGAAAGTATTCGTGAAATTTAAGTGCTAAATTCGAATTGAGGGCATTATCATTTTCGGAGATATTTAAACTTAATCCGATGCCATAAGTTGTTGGATTTATATCCTAAGCAGGCGACAATAACCAACCTTTATCAGATAAAATAAATCTGTGATTCCTCAAATGGTCATCGGTGTTTGATACGCAAATATTGAATACAATTCTTCTCCATAATTCTTCAAGATTACTCTTTTCATTTGCACCTTTATTACTGTTAAATGCGGTTAACTCAAGATAACTAGCACCGTCTAGATAATTTTGTGAGTCAAAATATCCTAAAAGTGTCATGGTAGAAGCAAAATGAATTCGCTCACCAGTCAAATTACGGACAAAGCGTTTTGTTAAGAAAGTATGGTAATTTGAAGAAAATTTTTGAGCTTTCGAATTTGCCATTTTAATACCTGCTTTTAAGGCTAATTCATAGCAAACAATTTCCCAACCGCCCATATCACCTTGATCATTTAGACTAGTAAATTTTGCAATCCAAAAACTGCCATCTGTATTTACAATGCTAGCTTTTGGTCGCGCACCACCTAAAGAAAATCCTGGAGCGATTAGCAAATTTAAACACTTTAAAATAGGCAGGGTCTTTTGAAACATCTTGCGTTTCAAGTTTTAAACTAATTTGTTCAAGTGCTCTAATTGAAGGCCAAGGTGGACAAGCTAAGTTGATACTATCATTGAGAAACGGTCCATTTTTTAAGCGCTTAAACTGCACGCCACCCATTCAATGGTCATCAAATACACCTAGTTAATAATCAATTTCAAATAATTTTTATTCTTGATGATTTTCTAGTCTTTCAAGAGCAGCATCTCTTCGTCTCATTAAAATTCTTCCCCATTGATCAGGAGCGGAGTCTAAAAATAATCCAAAATTTTCTTGCCCACCATTTCAATAATGAATTCCAAAATAAAGTTTTAAATTTGGATTGAGTAGCAGTGCATGCTTTGATTTTAGCCAATCTGCATCCTATTCAAACGAAAAATATTTCTTTTTCCTTCAGCCGCTCTGAATATAATATTCCCATCAAGTTTGGGTTTTTAATACCGCTCCAATGGGCCTATATAAAGATTTGTTGCTTATTTTTTAGGTTACTCTTGGCAGCTCTTTTTTTGGGACTCTTAAAGACAAGTTCATTTTAACATCTGGTAATTTTCTACCTAATTCATCATCTTTTGCAAAAAAAAAAAATCGCTTTCTAAACCAAGTACTTGCAACACTAATAGGTAGTAACCAATGTTTATACCAGCTTTTCCGTTTTCAATATTTAGCAAAGTGCTACGTCCAATGTTGGCGCGTTTTGCAACTTGCGCACTGCTCAGCTTTTGCCTTAGTTGCACACATTTAATATTGAGGCCAACCTCATTTAGAATTTTTAGAGTTTTGGGTAATAATACCGTTTTTTATTTGCCATAACTTTTGTATGTATAAGCAAATTTTGAATATAATGTTTACAAGTTTAAGTATTGGTTACAAGTATTAACATCCTAAAAAAAAGATTTTAGATTTAGGCTTTGAATGGGTATTTCAATTTTTTTAATAACCAATCAGTCTATGAATTAATTCTAAATAGTTTGGTTAAAAGAGTTTTACCGCAAAAAACACAAAGTTTTAAACTAAGAACACGAAGCCCGCTGATGCTAATTTTCAATTCTTTGTGCACTTTGTGCGTTTTTATTTGTGTACGTTATGGTTAATTTACACATTGCAAATCAATTATTTATACACTGATTAGTTACTTTTTTTTTAAAAGAATCCACGTTTCACCACTTTTATAAACGAGCCAATATCGGTAGTCAAGATAAATCGGATTTTGGTGTTGTAGTTTGGCTGCGCAATTTCCCAGCTATTATTAGAATAAACAGGAAAATAAATTTCAAATAGCTCGTGTGCAATGTTTAATCGAACACCTGCATCGTATAAAAAATGCGCTTTTTTATCCTGATTTTTTACCAAACCTAAGTCGGAATAAACTTCTAAATAGCGCCAAATACTAATGCTTTGATTGGCAGCTAAAACCCATTGATTTGCAAAACTTTGCGACACTTTCGACTTAAAGGCTCCTTCATTAATAATGATTTGCTGACTTAAAAACCCTGTTTTTTCGGAGCGTCCAATATAATTATAGTCAAACAAATAATCGGTTGGTTTGTTTAAGGCAAAGCTAAAAAAATCACCATTAGTATTGTTGTAAATAAAGGTTCCGGCAAATAATCGCAAGTCTATTTGCCTATTTAAATCGGTGAGTTTTCGATATCTTAAATCAAAAGAAAGTTTGCTAAATTTTTTATCAAATTGCAAATCAAAATAATATCTTAAATCTCTGATGATTTCGGGTTTGCTAAAACCGTATCTCAAATTTAGGATGTTGTAATTGTTAATATCAGTAGGATCCGAAAAAAAGTTCCGTTCTCTATTTACGGTAACAAAGCGCAGTAGTAAACTTTTGCCACCGGCATCTCTCAAACTTTTTCGTTTAAAATCAATACTCACAAAGGGGGCGAATTTGGTAAAAAGTAAATCATTGTCAAAGTGAGAACTGCTACCTGTAATGCCAAAACGATATTGATAAATGTTAGAATTTTCGGGCAAATAGTTATATAGCAATGAAAAAGATCCAGTAAAAGTCTGACTTTTAAATCCGTAAGTTGGTGTAATTCTATATAAAATGTTTTTCTTTAAAAAGGTTTCATTATAAATTCGGGGTCCTAATAAAAAGCCATCATAAAAGTTGTAGTTTCCAAAAACATTGTAAAATACTTGGTTGTATTCGGGGTCTTCGACATCTTTTAAAAATCGGAATTGCAAAGGGCGGTTAAACAAACTGTTTTCTACTTTTTTCCAGTTGTTGCGCAAATTGTATTCGGGATACAGATTTTCATAATTTAGCACCAATTTGTCAATAGCAATTTTTGAAACATTTACTAATAGCGTGGTATCAATGTTGTTAAACCATTTTTTATAAATAATTGTTTTATCATTTAATCCGTATAAAATAACAGGTGTGGTTATGTTGCGATTGTTTTTGATGGTAACCGCAATAGAATCTCCTTGCACTTTAGATTTTGAAATGGTGTAATCAATTTTTTTATCGGTGTGAATAAAATCTTTAAAAAACCAATCAACCGGTTTATCGGTTTTAGATTTAATGAGCGTTTCAAAATCTTTGCTGCTTGTTTTTTTAAGTTTATACTGTTTGTAAAAAGATTTAAAACTCTGTTTCACAATTGAATCGCCAAGATAAGCGTCTAAATATTGCAGGCCCATTCCGGCTTTATATCTATTGACAATTTTTCGGTTAAAATTAGAAAGGGAATCATTTTGGGTGCTCAAAGCTTGATCTAGATTTTGGCGTGCTGCAAACTGGTAAACAAAAGGGTATTTTTCATTAAAACTCAATTTAGAAATATAAAATTTTCGCAAACCCCACAGTTTTGAAAGTGAACCAATGGCTTTAACATCTTTATAGTAAGCCTCAACATATTGCATCATCAAATAGGTTTGCATGCCGTCGGCAAGCCAGGCGTCTTCGCGATGATTAAAAAGCAGACTCCTATAAATAAACTTTTCGGATAAGGTTTTAAAAATTTTGATATCCCATTCAAAAGTGTCATTAAAAGGATGCAACATTTTGGGCAATTGGTTAAATCCATAAACCGGATTTTTATCGTAGGCCACCTTTGTAAGCACCATTTTTGGATAGGGAAAAGCCCCTAAATAAGATTCTATAAATTCAACAGCCCTGCTCAGTATTTGAGCTTTTAATATGGGATTTAAATTTTCGCTTTTAATATCGGTATAAACATCAACGTTGGGTGTGGTAAATTTTTCGAACAAACTTTCGGATTGCAAATAAATTTCGGCATCATTCGTGTCGTTGCAATGCATCACATAATGCATTTTATTATTTTTTAAAAACGATGATCCTACCAATAAATTTGAAGTTAACTGAAACCTTGAAGGCGCTTCAAAATCAATTTCATAAGTATAAGGCATGCTATACATATCATCTAAATTGATGTTGTTCATAGCCTTCCATTTACCATTTTCATAAACAGACGGAATGAGGTACCAATATTTTAGATAGTAATTATAATAGTTGCCACCATATCCCGTTAAGGCAATATCAGGTAATTTTACTTTGTAGGTTGCAATAATGGAGGCGCTTTGATTTGGGGCTAAAGGTTTTGGAAAAGGAATTCTTAAAATATCGGAATTGTTTTCGGGATAATTGTAATTAATAGATTGATAGTCAACCTGAATGCTGATAATTTTTGTATAACCACGTTGCTTGAGCTTGGCAAATCTAAATTTACGGTCAAAATCATCTAACAAGCGGTCAGCTAAAATGGTTTTACGGTCTTTAAAACTATTAGGCCAGTTGTTTAACAGCATAAATTTTAAGGTATCGGTTGAGGTATTGGTATATAAAATTTCTTGCTGAATATTGATGATATTTGTTGTTTCATCTAATTGCGCATTAATTTTAATAGTATTGCTTTGTGAAGCACACCAAAGACTCATAAAACATGATAATACCGATAAAATTAAGCCGTTTCTTTTCAATGAAGTTTGATGAATTTTAAGGGTTTTGAAAGATATAGTTTATCTATTTTTATATAATAAACACCAGTTTTTAAAGGTGTTATGTCTATTTTAATTAAGTTAGTTGAGCTGATTAAATGCTTGTAAACAGTTTGTCCCAATTGATTATAAACACTTAAAGATTGCCCCTTTAAACTAGGGTCAGTTTTTAATTCAAGCCAATCATAAACCAAATTTCCATTGTTAAAAGTAAGTGATTCATCAAGGGTTTGTGTGCCAATTGCCAAAGTATTTTCGGGTGTTTCTAATTCCATAACAACGGGTAAGTGGTCGCTCATATTGTATAAGTTATTGCGCGTAGTTTGCGAAAAAATCCCCGTACAGCTTGTGTTATTGATTGATTTATCGTAACAATTACCGTTATTGCCAAAGGCTTTATAGGAGTTGGCAACATAATATAAATCGGCACTGGTTTGAAGGTTTTTAGACATCAAAATAAAATCAAATCGGTCATTTAGTCCGCCGCCAGCACCATAAGCATCGGTACCATTATAATAAAAAGTATTTGTGTGGGTAGATTGGGTGTGAATATCGGCAAAAAGCGCATTATTATTCCAATTGCCAGATCTGTTTATTGGGTCAACTAAAACAATGTTGTTGGTGGCTTCTAACAATTTTTGATAAGCCTCTTCGGTGCTCTTATATAAGTTAAAATCCCCTCCAATAAGAACAAAATGATTAGTAGGGATAAGTTTTAAAACGTCTATAAAATCAGTTACCATTCCTAAACGGGCCGCTTCATTTGAAGCGCCTTGTGAAGATTTTAAATGCGCCACAAAAACCTCTAAATAAATGGGATTGGTAGCGGCATTTTCGGTTTTTAGCTTAAAGGTGTAATGGTTGATATCTCTAACACCCGTAGGGATTTCAGATTGTGCCGTGAGCAATAACTTATGGCTGTTATAAAACACCAATTGTTGCAATTCTTGAAAACTACTTGAAGTGTTAGGCACAAACACAGCCCGTGCAAATCGGTTATCTTGAGTTTGCAGAGCGGTATTTAAAATGGAATTGGCAGCAGTTTCTGAACCCAATTCGCATACCATAAAAATATCGGGTTGCACCTCGCTTAAAATACTCGTTAAAAAGGGCAATCGCTCGTTTGGAAGCGGTATTGGAAAATCGAGTAGGTTATAAGACATGATTTTAAGATTGGTTTGCCCAAAAGCAAACAAACTGAGCATCAAACTTAAATAAAGAAGGTTTTTTTTCAAAGTTTGCAATGGTTAGAAATTTGGTTTCAAGCTGTATTTTGCATAGAATCTTCTAAAATGTTCAACGGCTTCATCGGCCGTATCAACCACTCTAAAAAGCTCTAAATTTTCGTCACTCACAGTGTGATAGCGCTCAATTAAAGTTGTTTTAATCCAATCAATTAAACCTTTCCAATAAGCTGTTCCCACCAATACAATGGGGAAACGACCAATTTTTTTTGTTTGAATCAAGGTTATTGATTCAAAAAGTTCATCTAAGGTTCCAAAGCCTCCGGGCATCACCACAAAACCCTGAGAATATTTTACAAACATCACTTTTCTGACAAAGAAATAATCGAACTCCAGATTTTTATCTTTATCGATATACGGATTAAAATGTTGTTCATGAGGTAGTTCAATGTTGAGCCCCACCGAAATGCCTTTGCCTCTAAAAGCGCCTTTATTGCCAGCTTCCATAATGCCGGGACCACCACCGGTCACAATGCCAAAGCCGTGTTGGGTGAGTTTATAAGCAATTTCTTCGGCCAATAAATAATTGGGATCATCGGGTTTTGTACGAGCTGAGCCAAAAATACTCACGCAAGGTCCAATGCGACTGAGCTGTTCATAGCCATTGACAAACTCTGACATAATTTTAAAAATAGCCCAAGAGTCGTTAGATTTTATCTCATTCCACGATTTGTGTTTTAGCTTGCTAAAAATACGTTTATCTTCTTCGGGCATCATTGATTGTCATCTTTTAGGTTTAAAATGGGTCTTTTTTTATATAATGTTTGCTAAATTAATTCTTTTTTAAGGAATGGTGCGGTATAGCCTTTGTTAAAATTGGCGAGTGATTCGGGGGTGCCTTGAAATAAAATTTCACCACCTTTTTTTCCACCCTCTAAACCAATGTCAATCACGTGGTCGGCTAATTTTATAACGTCTAAATTATGTTCAATAATTAAAACGGTATTGCCTTTATTCACCAATTTATTCAAAACATTCATCAACACATTTATATCTTCAAAATGCAAGCCGGTTGTGGGTTCGTCTAAGATATAAAAAGTACTTCCCGTATCTTTTTTTGAAAGTTCAGTTGCTAATTTTATGCGTTGTGCTTCGCCTCCCGAAAGGGTAGTAGCAGGTTGTCCAAGCGTTATATAACCCAAACCAACTTCTTTAATAGTAGCTAATATTTTATGGATTTTAGGAATGGATTCGAAAAAATTTACGCTTTCGTTGATGGTCATATCGAGCACATCCGAAATTGATTTCCCTTTATAGCGCACTTCTAAGGTTTCTCTATTAAAACGTTTTCCTTGACAAGTTTCGCAAACCACTTGAACATCTGGCAAAAAATTCATTTCAATAACACGAACCCCACCACCTTGACAGGTTTCGCAACGCCCGCCCGGCACATTAAACGAAAAGCGCCCAGCTTTATAACCGCGAATGGCCGCCTCGGGCGTTTTGGCAAACAAAGCCCTTATTTCGCTAAAAACATTGGTATAAGTCGCCGGATTTGACCGCGGCGTTCTGCCTATCGGCGATTGGTCAATGTCGATAACTTTATCAATAAACTCAAGTCCTTCAATACTTTTATAAGGCATTGGTTTTTTTAAGGCATTATAAATAGATTGGTTTAAAATTGGATAGAGCGTTTCATTGATTAAGGTAGATTTGCCACTTCCCGAAACACCCGAAACACAAATCATTTTACCAAGAGGAAAACTCACACTCACATTTTTTAGATTATTTCCTGTAGCACCTGTTAAAATAAGCTGGTTGCCATTGCCTTGCCGCCTTGTTTTGGGTGTTTCAATTTTGAGTTTTCCACTTAAATATGCGCTGGTTAAGGTGTGGCTTTTTAAAAGTTCTTGTGGCGTGCCAATACTCACAATTTCACCACCTAGACGCCCAGCTTTTGGACCGATATCAATAACATAATCGGCACTTAAAATCATGGCGGCATCGTGCTCTACAACGATAACTGAGTTACCTAAATCTCTCAGTTTTATTAAGGAATCGATTAATCGCTGGTTGTCGCGTTGATGAAGGCCAATACTCGGCTCATCTAAAATATAGAGCACGCCAACCAATTGAGAGCCAATTTGAGTCGCTAATCGGATGCGTTGTGCTTCACCACCCGAAAGCGATTTTGCCGTTCGGTTTAGCGAAAGATAAGATAAGCCAACATCTAATAAAAAGGAAAGGCGTGTTTTGATTTCTTTAATGATTTCATCGGCAATGATATGTTGTGTTTTAGTCAACTTTTTATCGATGGTTTCAAACCAATCAGCCAATTCTTGTGCATCCAAATTTACCAGATATGAAATGGGTTTATGGGCAATTTTAAAATGCAGGGACTCTTTTTTAAGCCGATTTCCCAAACATTCAGGGCAAATAATATCATCCATAAAAGCACTTGCCCAACGTTTTATTGAAGCTGATTCGCTTTTAAAGTATTGTTGTTCAATAAAATTGATGATACCTTCAAAATCGATATGGTAATTTCTGGTAATCCCCAAGGCTTTTGATTTTATCTCAAATTTTTCTTCACCACCATAGAGAATTACTTCTAAAGCATCCTTTGGTATTTGCGAAATAGGATCGGCTAAATTAAAGTTATAACGCTCGGCAATGAGTAAGAGTTGTTTAAAAATCCAGGTCGATTTATATTCACCAATAGCAACAATACCGCCATTTTTTATTGAAATAGCCTCATTTGGGATGATTTTTTTAAGATTTACTTTAGGTAAATTACCCAAACCATTACAGGTTTCGCAAGCACCTTTTGGTGAGTTGAACGAAAATGAATTAGGCTCGGGTTTTGCATACGAAATGCCGGAATCTTCACACATTAAATGCCGACTAAAATAGCGAGGCGTTTCTTGATTTTCACCTAAAATTAAGATGGTATCTTCGCCGTGGTACATCGCTGTTTGGATGGATTGTTCGAGTCGTTTTAGTGTTTTATCTCCTATTTTAATTCGATCAATCACCATTTCAATATCATGAGTTTTGTACCGATCGAGCTTTAAGCCTTTAGTAATTTCGGTAATAACGCCATCAATTCGCACATAAACATATCCTTGTTTGGCAATGCGCTCAAATAATTCGTGGTAATGCCCCTTGCGGGATTTAATTACGGGCGCTAAAATAGATACGTTTTGATTGTCAAAATCCTTTAAAATAATGTCCTTAATCTGTTCATCAGAATAGGCAACCATTTTTTTATCAGTAACATACGAATAAGCATCACCTGCTTTTGCATATAACAAACGCAACAAATCATATATTTCGGTAATGGTTCCAACGGTAGAGCGCGGACTTTTATTAGTGGTTTTTTGTTCAATAGCAATCACAGGCGATAAACCATTAATTTTATCGACATCTGGGCGTTCTAAACCACCTAAAAATTGCCGGGCATAAGCCGAAAAAGTTTCAATATAGCGTCGCTGACCTTCGGCATAAATGGTATCAAAGGCCAAAGATGATTTTCCACTGCCACTTAATCCGGTGATTACAACTAATTTATAACGCGGAATGGTTACGTCAATATTCTTGAGATTATGAACGCGAGCGCCTAATACTTCTATGTTTTCTGAATGTTCTGTCAAAATTTTGCAAAACGCCAAATATAGGTATTTAGACGGTAAATAAATAATTGTTTTAGGATTGAATTTTAAAAAATAGTAACTTGCGTCATTAATTACAAGGGTTTTTTATGATTCAATCAATCCGCTATTTTTTTGAAAAAAGAGGTTTTGCAGTGTCGTCTCGGTTGGCTGATAAACTTGGTATGAGCGTAACTAATGTACGTCTTTTTTTTATTTATAGCTCATTTATTACCTTAGGTTTTTGGTTTGGCGTCTATTTAACATTAGCCTTTATCCTAAGATTAAAAGACATGATTTACACCAAACGCAGTTCAGTTTTTGATTTATGACCATTTATTCTAAACTAAAATATCTCGAAACTTTATTATTAGTCATTCTTACCGTAGGAATTATAGGACATAAAACGATATCGCGTGTTTCATTAATTGACGCACTTTATAAAACTATTATTGTGATAGCTTTGGCAGGATGGAGCATTATAGAATTTAAAACTTTAGTCGGTGCTTTTGTAATCAACCCCGATGTAGCTACCATATTGAAACCACAGTCTAAACTCATTGTGCATAGACAGCCCACACAAATTTTAAAGCTGCAACAAATTTTTTAAATGGAACACATACTAATTATAGGCAGTAATGGATTATTGGGGCAAACCTTAATCAACCAATTGTGCCATTCAAATTATAAGGTTTTTGCCCTTTCTAAAGGGGCTAATCGAAACGTACATAATAAAAATTACACCTATTTAGAAGTTGATATTACCGATGAAACACGCTTATTGCAAGCCATAAATAAAGCAAAGCCAAATTATATTATCAATGCGGCAGCGCTTACCAACGTCGATTATTGTGAAACTCACCAACTAGAATGCGATGCCGTTAATGTAAAAGCCGTTAAAACCCTAATAATAGGAGCACAACTAAGCCAAGCACATTTAATACACATTTCTACCGATTTTGTTTTTGATGGCACAAAAGGAAATTACAATGAAGAGGACGCTACAAACCCTGTAAATTATTATGGATTAAGTAAACTAAAATCCGAAAATTTATTTAAGGAAGTCGATATTCCCTTTACCATATTAAGAACTATTTTAGTTTTTGGATATGTTCCAGAATTAAAACAACAAAATATTTTACTTTGGTTGCTCGATAAAATGAAAAACAAGATAGCACTAACCATGGTAAATGATCAAATTCGCACGCCAACTTATGTAGATGATTTAGCAAAAGCTTGTCTTTTGTCAATAAAAACAAAATCTTATGGGCTTTATCATATCAGCGGAACCGATTTAATGGATATGTTTGAACTTTCAAATAGGGTGGCAAAAACCTTTAAATTTAATCAAAAACTCATATCAGCCATACCCACTAGTCAACTAAACCAACCGGCAACGCGTCCTAAAGTAACGGGCTTTGATATTTCAAAAGCCGAGAAATATTTAAATTTCAAACCCTTATCTTTTACAGATGCCCTTCTAGAAATAAAAGCTAAGCTAAATTCTAAAAATTGTTAATAACTTTCATGTGCAATTAATAATTCTAATTGCATTGAATTAGTATCTTTGTAACCCCTTATTAAAATAAAGGGAATCCCAAGTTCTACAAGCCTTTTTTGAAATAAAAAAAATAATTTTAAAATAATTTAAAATTGTTTTGGTGGATTAGAAAACCTTTATATATTTGCACCCGCTTAGAGAGAGAGGGTTTAAAAAGGAGGGGAAATAAAAGCGAAAAAATAAGAAGTTCATTGACAGCATAAAAATTGACAGCGTAAAGAATTAAGTAAAG